>Ga0209514_10000088_pt1 | contig 200855 bp, 204 predicted proteins | sample Subgrocontami58m_FD_187452 | JGI IMG/M metagenome (GOLD analysis project Ga0209514, IMG submission 187452) | Subsurface groundwater microbial communities from S. Glens Falls, New York, USA - GMW37 contaminated, 5.8 m (SPAdes) (version 3) | ecosystem: Environmental > Aquatic > Deep subsurface...
CTCGTTAACTCGTTAACCGGTAATGGCCTTCTCAACGAAGAATAGAAGAGGACGTATTCATTTTCTTTATCTTGATCCAAAAGATGCTCAACCAAACTATTGAGGTAATTAGCTACTCCTGTGTTTTTGTATGCTGTTTGAGAAATATCGATTCCAATCCTCACTTCTTAATTTTACACTTTAATTCAATAAGCTTCAAATCTAACGGTCGACCCGTTAAAAAACATAGCACTTAAATTGACAATGTTTTTTTTGTGCTGATATACTTCAAAGATGGAAACAGAAGTTGATAACCCTTCGATAGTTCCTGACCGGCCGAAAATAATCCTTTCAAAAAAAGATGAATTGGAAGTTCTTGTTGACACATTTATAAATAAATACGATGTAACAGACCTTAAAACAAAAGAAGTTCTTCAGGCATTTCCCATGCTGTGTTTTTTACTGGGCCGGGTAACCGAAATTTCTCAAGGGAGAGACTCCAGACCAGATGACACAGAACGCGAAGTTTATTACCTACAAGAAGGGTCAGGTCTATTTGGGTTAAAAAATGCTGAGGATGCGATAAGATGGAAAGGTATTTTTAACCATATAATGGGACTATCGCGGCAAACATTTTACCTAGCTCAAAGAATGACTAACCTAACTGAAGAGCAAAGACAAAAATTTACAGAAAAAGGATTTGACATTGAATCATTTAGCGAAATTAACCCTGTCCTTTTGCGGGATTTCTGTTTTCTCTCGCATGCTGGAAGAAGACAAGTAGATGAACTAAAGTGGCACGACCTACATGACGAAGCACACACCGAAGGAGAAAGTCAGGATGCAACATTACAAATCTTAAAATCAGCGGGATGTCATAGTGCATTTATTGAACTTATGAGAGTAGAATCTCATATTGATCTCGAAGGTAAAGACGGGCGTCTGCCAAACATAGTAGATAATGTTCTTACTTATTCAGATTGGACATTCGGAAACAAACCAAACACTTTAGATGAAAGGTTCGAAGCATTGAGAAAAACTCAAAGAGCACCGGAAGAAATGCTGGACATTTTAGAACAATTTGGCAGAAACTTCGAGGAAGCATTAAAAGAAATAGTCAGTCCGAATATTTTTGAAGAAATGGTAGCTTCAGGGATGTATGATTGGGAAAAACAAATCAGAGAAGCCTATGCTTCATCTGCGGGACTGACGGCAAAAGACCTCTATCCTGAACTGGAATGATTTACTATCCGCTGAATGCCAGCAAAAAGCTTCCAGTAAAAGTAATAACAATGCCAACTTTTTGGCTTCTGATTAAATGCTCGTGAAGAAATGCTGCACATAATATCGCTGTAATTACCGGAAACGTGCTTTGCGTCATAGCAACCAGGGAAACTTGATAAAGTTTAATGGAAACTGTAAATAAGATAAAAGCTACAGCATCCACGGCTGCAATAAATAACAAAATTCTCCATGAACTTTTGAAGAAATTTTTATTTGGCTTTCTAACAGTAAACGAGGAAGCAAGAAATAGCGGAACAACAATAAGCCTTACGGCTAGATTAGCAGAGAATCCGTCAAAATGTTTAATGCTTATTGCCAGTAAGGTAAAAATTATTCCGTTAATAAACGCTTGCAATAAGGCATAGGGAATTGCTTTAGTAAGTGTTTTTATTTTTTTCTTAAAAAGAATTTTTAAATCAAAAGAAACCAATATTACCCCCAAAATTATTAGTATGCCGGCAACAATCTTAGTAAGGTTTACAGTCTCTCCTAGAAAAAGAATGGCTAAAATAAAAGTAATAAAACTACCTAATCGAAGAACTGCTTGAACAACCGGAACCGGACCAATACTAAGAGATTTTGTATAAATTATAAACGTAAAAAATATACCAATACTAAATACAATAATAGGAAGGAAGTAAATATTAAAAGAAAGATTTACTCCAAAGAAAGGAATAAAAAGTGCCGTAAGAGGAAGCCCTAAAACTTGTATCCAAAAGCTAGTCCAATAAGATCCATTTTTCTTTGCAACTCTTCCGATAAAGATCGATATAATACTGTAACCAACTGCAGAAATTAATGACAATATAAATGCTAACGTAAAATTCATAAAGCAACAATTAAGCTAATTGTACTATTCGTTTTGGAATTTTAACAATGGAGCAGTATATACATCCTGTTTGGAGAAATGCAGAATAAGGTCTGCTAAAAAACCGGTAAATAAAACCTGAAGTCCGCTTATTACAAACAAAACTCCAAACACCAAAAGCGGCCTGTCTCCAATTCTCTCGCCTAAAAAACGAAGCGCAGATAAATAAAACAGAATTGCCACCCCTACAAAAGAAAGGCTAATTCCAATTAATCCAAAAAAATGCATGGGCCTTGATTTATATTTAGAAAGGAAAAGCATAGTAAACATATCCGGAAATTCTTTGAAACTTTTGGAGAATCCATATTTTGATTTTCCAAATTTTCGCGCTTCATGAACAACAGGGACTTCCGTAACCCTGAACCCGTTTTGATGAAGAAGAAGAGGAATAAACCTTTGCATACCTCCATATAAATTTAGGGATTTTGCCGCTTGTGCCCCGTAAGCTTTTAAGCCACAGTTGTAATCATGCAACTTAAGGCCCCAAAACAAACCGGACAAATAATTAAAAAGTTTCGAGGGAAAATTTATAAAAAACTTCGAGTCCTTTCTTTTCTCTCTCCATCCGGAGACTAAATCATAACCTTCCTTTAGCTTGTCTAAAAGCTTTCCTATCTCCTCCGGTCTATCTTGAAGATCCGCATCTAGGGTGACTACAATATCTCCTTTTGCTTTCTGAAAACCAAGAGTTAAAGCTTCTGCCTTCCCCTGGTTTTTTTGGAAAGAATAAATTTTAATTTTAGAACCCGTTAACCCATTAACCCGCAAACCCCTTAATATATCAAGGGTTTTATCTGTTGATCCATCATCAACAAAAATAACTTCAAAACCTGTATTAAGTTTTAAAAGCGAGTTAACAAGCACTTTATAAAAAGCCTGCAAGCTCTCTTCTTCGTTAAAAACCGGAACAACAATAGAAACCATAATTAAATTTATTAAAATGTTAAAACGTTAATATGTTAACGCGTTAACCCGTTAACTCTTTAACCCGTTAATATAAGTGCTATTTTACCATTTTTCTATCTTTAATGAAAATTAAACAGGAGAAAAGATGTTAATTAAATAATCTCAAGCTTTGGAAGTGGAAAAAATAAATGGCCTCCTTTTTTTAAGTATTCTTTTTCTCTTTCAAGAAAATTATTCTTAAAATGCCAGGGAAGAACTATAAAGCAATCAGGCTTCATTGCTTTTGCCTCTTGTTCCGAAATTATTGGGATTTTAGTACCCGGAGTAAATCGTCCATGTTTATATTCATTTACGTCAGCAATAAAAGGAATATCATCCCTGGTAATATTGCAATACTGCAGGATAACATTTCCCTTAGTAGATGCCCCATATCCCAAAATTTTATGCCCATCTTTTTTAATTTTATCCAAAAAGCTAATCATGTCTTTCTTATGTTTTTTTACATTTTCTTCAAATAACTTGTACGTTTTCTCACTGTTTATCCCCGCTCTCTTCTCCTGATCTAAAATTTTATCTATCACCGCAGTTTTTACCTTAAAAGAAGAATTTTGCTTTGCAACAGTTACGCAAAAGCTTGCCCCATTACTATCATTTAGCTCAACGTCTATGATTTTTAGCCCCACCCGGTCAGTCATCCATTTTACCTGCTGCAACGCATAGTACTCTAAATGTTCATGGCAAATAGTGTCATAAGAAACATTTTTAAACATATCAGGCATATAGCTTTGCTCAAAAACCCAAATGCCATCATCATCAAGAATGTCCCTTACTTCTTCCGTAAAGCTAATAGGATTTTCTAAATCGTAAAACATAGCGATAGATGTAACTACTTTTGCTTTTTTAAAAAATCTTTTATTGTAAGCCTTAGCGGAAAAGAAATCAGGAATAGTTTGGATATCGGAAGTATAAAATGACTTAAATTTTTTAATGGTTGGATCTATTCCCACTAACGTAACTCCCTTCAATTGGTAACTTCGTAAAAGAGTTCCATCATTGCTTGCAATATCAACTACAATCTCTCCTTTCTTAATTTCTACTTTTTTCTTTATTTTTTCAACAATAGAAGCTAAGTGCATTACCATTGATTTATTTAGTCCGGACCGATAGCCATAATTATCTCCATATAGCACCGAAAGGTCATAATTATGATTTAGCTGAACTAACCCACAGTTGTTGCTATTGCTCTTAACACACCGAACCAACTCAAGAGGTCCTTTTGGAACTACTTCATGCTCCAAAGGAAACAAACCTGTTAGAGCTTGCCTACCCAGGTTCACTACCGGCTTTAAATTCTTATTTCCACAGACTCTACATTTAGTTATTTTTCTATATAGCATGACTAATCATTAAACGTAATTATTCTAGCAAAACGATACATATTGCATGGCACCCACGAGTTCTAGAAACGATCGTACCCCTAAAGCGGTATCGTTTTGAGACGATTTAATACCCTTCTTAAAGTTTTAAATTCTAAATTTTAATTTTACGCTTCGCCGTTACTGGCTACAAAAATCCGAATTATAACTTACTAAACTTCTTAACTTCACTTTTCAATCTTCTTTTTACATCTTCAAAAACAATATCATTATTATTTTTAAATATTATTTTCTCCTGCGTAACATCCTCAAAATAAACCAAGCTTTTCAAAAGCAAGTTTCTATCTAATTGAGGGAATTTCTCATAAGCTTTATCTAAAAGATCCGATAAAGAAAAAGCTTTTAGAATAAAATATAGGTCGATGTAATCCTTATTGCTTGCTCTTCCTGTAATTGCCGATAGCTTCATGCAACCGACGTCTAATATGGAAGCATAAGTTATATTTTCATCACTAATGATTTTATCAATTAATTTATATTTATACGTAAAAAAACTTATTTTTACTGATTCATCAATAAGCACTGTTAGCGTATTGATATCCTCTTGTATCTTTAACAGCTTATGTCCTTCAAAAATAACTCTTAATTGTTCAAACAATTCTCCCGTATGTATGTCTTCTTCGCTAAAAAAATCAAAGTCTACGCTATCCCTATGACCTATTTGTAAAGCAAGAGAAGTCCCACCGGCAAGATAAAACCTATCCTTAAAGCTTTTTAAAAGAGGTAAAATATCAAGTCTTTTTTTATCTAAAATATTATAAAACATGCTTATCTCAGAATTCTCACATTGGCCTTTCCCTGTTTAATGTTCATCAGAAAAGACCAAAAAACCATCGATTTATTATTCCATTCTCCAGGCAAAGGATGAACCAAACAATCTTTGATATCCTCCTTTGTGTAAGTCTTAAAAAGCCAATCGGTTGCCTCTTTTGTACCAAGATTCAAAACATTTGTTATAATCCTCCTTTTATCCCTAGATAGATTTAATTCTTTAATATCATAAGACCATAAAAAAGGCTGTACAAATTTAGGTATCATATGTATATTTTACCATTTATTGAGGCAACTTTACAAACCTTATAACCCTGCTCGTTCCTAGTCTTAGCGTCTATCTATTCCTTAAAATAAGGATTATTGAAAGAATAAAAAAGGCTATCGCGTACCAAACTAAATGCTGAGCGGTAAAAAAAATCCAAAAAGCAAAAAGCGGAATAGATAAAACAAGGCAAACAATTCCTGCAATTGTAGATAGCGTACTGCTTCTTTTTATTAAAATTAAAATAAATATTACTAAAAAAACTATATCTTGTGGTTTCATATTATTTTCTTTTTTTAAGATAAAATATTGCTCCGATTACTAAAGCTAAAGTTAAACCGCTTATCGCCATTCCTATGTTAACGTAATCCTGAAGGGTGTAGTAGATTTTTAGATTATAGTTTCCATCTACAGGCAAAACAAAACTATTGAAAATCCCAAACTTAGAACTGAAAACTGAAAACTGATGATTTCGCGCTAACCATTTAGAATCAAAGCTTTCCGAAAAAACTAATACATCTCCTCGCTTGGCATTTCTTAAATTTATTTCATACTTGACAGGATTAATATACTTATAGCTCAATTCTTGATTCCTGATTCCTGATTCTTGATTCTTGAAATAGAAATGGTCTTTAGGATTTGATACTTCAAATACGGCAATCTTCCCAAAGGGCAAATTTGAGCAATTTAACAATCTAACAATGGAACAATTTACTTCCTTTAACCAGCTAATTTTTCTTATCTCCTGAACGGTTTTTCTATACTGCGTTTCATCGTACTTTCTGTCATCCAAAAATATTTCTTTTTCGGAGTCATAGGGAATAATTACATATTTTATCGATGCTTGCTGTAACTGATTCTCCGTTTTTCCTTTTGACAGTTCTTCAAAAAGTTTTTCATTATCATATAAGTTAAATAAAACCTTAGCGGATATCTCGGGATGATTGTTGGAATAATAAGAAAAACGCTGTTTTGAGGGAACCCAAAGTGTTCTAAAATATTCAGGCTGGTTTGCTAAAAATTTTTCCAATCTCACGTAATCATTGGGAACAAAAGTTGTTTTAAACATTCCTCCTAATTGCCCAAATATCGCAGGCCTGATTAGAAGTATTAAGTATAAAGTAGTAAGTATTAAGAATAAGTTTGGGATATAATTTTGAATTTTAAATTTAGCTTTTGAACTTTGAACTTCCCGCCTGCAATTGCCTTCGGCAACAGCCGATGGCGGGCAGGTGAACTTTGAACTTAGGAGCTCATAAATATTCCATACGGAAAAGGGGATGAGAATGGAATAACTTATAGCGACAAGCGGGTACCATTTCGCAGGATCACGAAACATAATAAATCCGGGAAAGTATTTAAATAACCAAAGATATACTCCCCCAAAAGGCTCGTTGGATCCTTTTGCTAAAAAGGCACCTACTATACCCAAAAGTGCAAAAAATAGAATATATTTTTTTTCTTTTGAACTTTTTAACCCTTTAATAAATAATAAACTTGCATACGCAAGTATCGGCAACAATAAAAATTCCGGGCGCATAAAGTACACTTTCCCAAAAATATTCTCCGGCCAATTTGGATGCAAAAGAGAAATAGTATTTTCCATCCTTGCGAAACTTAAATAATTTACTGCTCCCAAAGTTGAATAAGCACTTCCCAGAGCCTGTACGGGATTTTTTCCATAAAGCACAGAGGGAATAATCCAGAAAGCATGAAGCAGAACCGTAATGCCTAAAGGAATTGCAAGAGTATAAAGTATAAGGTGTAAAGTATAAAGTATTTTTTTTCTTGATGATTTTATACTTAATACGTGATACATAATACTTAATGCTAAGTACAGCATGACTGCAAACATTGTTACAAATGTTATCCTGGGATCAATCATTACTTGAACGGCAAGAACCAAGCCGGTAATAAGCGGGTATTTGTACCTAGAGCTCTCTCCATCATTACAAGTTCTAGCCAGATAAGCAAATAAAACAAAAATGATTGGCATTAGAGAGTAAGCTAATGCAATAAATATCTCTCCTCCTGCTAATAGCAAAGAATAAGTATTAAAAGAAAAAATAAGAACAGAAATTAAATAAAATTTATTTTTTGGGAAAAAATATTTAGTTAAAAGAATAGGAGAAAATATTAAAAGAATTAAAAGAGGGTAAAGATAAGTAATTCTTTGTATAAATGCCCAATCCATTCCCAATCGGCCAAAAACAACCTGTGGGATGTTTATAAGAGGCATAATCCACGAATATGGAGATATAAATTTAGCAAACCCATCCAATCCAATATGCCATCCCCATGCATAAGGAATCACACTCGCATCTCTCATCATAAGCGGAGAAAAATTTGGGAAATCAAAAGTGGACAAAAGCCCGGGAAGAAACCAAGAACGAAAAACAATAATAATAAGAAGCAACAGTAAGGAAAGGACAATAAGCTTATGCATCCAGCATATTATATCTACTTAGACCCTTTTCTAGCAACATAATAATAATGTGCCCCCAATGGGATTTTATGAAGATATTTTTCAAAAGGAATTAGAAACGAAAGAAATTGAGGGAAAAATATTGTGTATCGGATCTTATTTCTTGTAAATCCTGCTTTTTGCAACAACTTTTTGGCATAAAATGGGTTAAGAAGATTAGCATTTTTATCAAATTTATAATCATTTTTTATTGCAACAAGCATGGTAAGGGGATTTAACGGATTAAGCTCAAAAATAAAAAGATGCCCATTCTCTACTAGTTTTGCATAAATATTTTTTATAACTTTCTCATGCTTGCTCCGTTTAATATGATGAAAAACATTTGCAACAAAAACAATATCAAATTTCTCTTTAAAAGGAATGTTCGTCCCATCAAAATGAGCGAAATTAACATTTTTCAGTTTCTTACTGTTTTTCTTTGCTACCCTGATTTCTTCTTTCGAAACATCAACTCCGTAAATTTCTACGTTAGGCAGGTGTTTCTTGATATATGCTGCGCTTTTTCCTATTCCGCAACCGAAGTCTAATAATTTAAGCTTTTTGTTCGCAAGTCCATTTACCTTTAGGTACCTTAATACTTCTTTTAGTTTATATTCATGAAAATACTCAGGTGTAAATCCGGATAAGACAACTGCCTTAGCATGTCCCTCATCATAATTATCAGCATATTTATCAAATACCTCCATATTTTTTTCTTATTGATTCTAGGTCAATCTCCCGATATTTGTCAATATTGTGTCATCTTGCTAGATTAGACTTATTTTTTTCTTACGACAAATACTCCATAAATAACGCTCCCTGTTTCTTTTTTTTCCACAGAATACTTCTGTTCAAGAAACTTCTTCCAACTGGTGAATCTCGTTAAACCTTCGTTTTCCCTGTATATGACAAACACCGGCTCCTTTATCTTGCTTAAAAATCTTGCAACAATAACCTCTCTCTTTTTTTCGGGTATTGGCTCTTCTAAAAGAGTCATAGGGATAGGCATTCCTGCAATAGGATCCATATAGCCACCCTTTTTATTCGGCATTACCGGATTACTATATGGCTCTCCATAATATGCTATACGTGCTCCTTTTGTAATTTCCAAAGACTCCAGGATGCTATCAAGTTCTTTATCCGGCTTAAAGCTCTTACTATTAATATCCTCTGCAAATTTGAATTTTTGCAGTTTTTCTATAAATTGCGGATTACCAATACCTCCCATTACACCAACAATTATCCAAGGCAAAAAAACCGCGTTAAGAAGTATTTTATAAGAAATAAATTTTGATTCTTTTAACGCTGCTAACATTACAATAAAAATATAAAAAATTAAAGGCAAAATAGCCGTGACATTATTTACAACTGCCCTACCAACATAGTAGCTGGTTAATGCCCATAAAGACATAAAACAAACAGCAACTACAATCCACTCCGAATACTTCTTTGACGAATATAACAACCACATAATAAAAATAATGGCGGAAAGAATACTAACGACTGCCCAGTGAATTCCCCAAGGCGCTATTGATAATTCTCCGAATCCATTTGCATACCCAAAAGCATACATAGAAAACATAGACCAATCCGGAAAATGACGTGTTATCATAAAATAAGACAGATTAAAACCAACAAATAATATTAAAATCAGCGAAATATTTAAAATCAAAAATCTAAAAGCGGTGATTATTGTTTTTAATTTTGACATTGACAATGCAGAGCTAAATAGATAAGTAGTATATATTGCAGTACAGTAAAGAAAGCTCTCTGCAGACCACAACGCCCCTAATACATAAGCCCCCCCAACAAGCCATTTAACTCCTTCCCTTTGGATGGTATTTTTTTTATACTCAAGCAGTATTGCGTAAATTAAAATATAACAACAAAAAAACCTCACTGCGCTTGAAGAAGGATAAAGAGTCGGTCCTATGAGCCCCGGATCTGCAAAGTAAAAGAGAGACAAGGAAACTAAACCTATCAGGGTAAATACTGCCGAACGACCAAAATAGCCATAAACAGTCTTAATAAGAATAAATGATGAAATAAAAAATAAAACCGCCTGAAAAATAAAAAATGAATTCCTCGATGTCCAAGGCAGTAATGATGGCAATAAAACATTAAGCAATCCATACTGAGAAGGAGCGCTCCAAAGCAATTCTCCTTCGCTTCGTACAGTCTGAATGACTCCTCCGTAATAATTCCAATGAAGCTCGGATGATCCCAAAAACAACGAATCCGAACGAAACGCAAGCATAAAAGAAATAATCAAAAGAATCGTAAAGCTAATTTTATTTATCAGAGTCCACCTGGAGTTTTTTTCAAAGGTTAAAGGAAATAAAAATGCGTATACAACAACTATCATCGTGATAACGGCCCAAGGCAAGCCTAACCAACCATAAGTATTTATAAAGACAATAGAGTTAATACCAAGAAGAAAAATTAAAGTTCCTATAAAAATAAAAGAGAAATATTTCAGCTGCGGTATAATAACTAAACTGCAAACGATCAAAAGCACACCCGAAACGCCAACCCACGAAAACAAACCATAACTAAGTATTCCCATCGTTAATACAGCAGAAGTAAGAAAACCTGCTATTACTAAAAGATATCCCTTATTGAGCCACCTTATTTTTAGATAATTCAATCCTAGTAAAAAAGATGGGACAAGAATACTAAGGTAGGGTGTCCATTTCTTCTGGCCAGTCCAGGGAGAAGATAGCACCCCTGTTAACAAAACAGTAAAAGCAACAAGTGAAAATGTTATCAAAAAACCAAAGAGCAAACTGTTTCTTTCTTTTTCATCTATTTTTCTACCACGTAAATCGGGAAATTGCAGTTTGATCTTTTTAGATACTTTTAAAAATAGGCCTTTTATTTCTCCGACCTTTTTTCCTTTTGCAGCTAAAATAATTAGAATAAAAGATGGCATAATCGACAACAAAATAATATTAATGATTTCCTCAATTTTAAATAAAAACAATTGGCTATCCATTTTGGTAACAAAAAATTGCAAAAGTAGATAAGGATTATTTACCAATTCCGATTTGGAAAATTTATATTTGGTAAAGAAGTATTTATTAGCGCTACTTATTGATATAAATTCTTTAGATGTTCCATTTAGTGATTCTATTTCAAAGGTATATGGTCTGTTTTTTGAATTCCTAATGATTGGGAATCCAAATGGAAAAGGAATGTTAGTTTGGAATTGATTAGTGTTGTAAGTAACCTGATGGTGCCAATCTTTTTCTCCTGCTTCTTTTAAACGGAATATTATTCTATTATTAACGCTCTTATTGTGAGTATCGAAGGGTATGGCAATAATACCTAGATTGTTGGTTTTGCCAGTAAAAGTTACAGAAATTTTCTTTTTTGCCAAAAGATTAGAGTCCGCCACCTGTTTTAAAGAATTTTTTTGGGTAACAGTGGTAATACCGCTATAGCGATCATTTACATCTGAAACTTTGTAATAAAGACTATTGCTGGTCTGATCATTTTTAGTGAGCATAAGATAGGTAAACAAGATTACAAATGGGATTATTGCCAACAAAAATAAAATCCAATTAGTTTTTTTAGCAGGTTTAAAATTATTCAAGTTTAATTTCTCCATACTTTCAAAGTAACACCATTTGCTAATTCATATTGTTTGGAAATATGCATCTTCTTAGATTTAACAACGTACATAAAAGCTTCCACTATCTTCCTTTGCCCGCTTGGTTTTCCATCCCTAAATAAAGTCTCATGAGCTTCCCACACAGAAGACCCTAGGTCAAGATAGACTATCACTTTTGGTGGATTTTTCCTTATTTCTTCCGCTTCTTTTTGAGCTAATGCATCCGGCAAAAAATCAAACCAGTAAACAATTGCCTTGCCGGGTAGTTTTCGGCCTCCGTAAAGATAAAATCCAGGAATATTAGGAAAGGTTAAAATAGAATCGCCAGGCTTTGAACCAGATATTATTTCCGCAGTAACCTCTTCTATTAACTTCATATTCTCTGATGACGTATACATTCCCTTTAACATTTGTATTTTTTCTGTTGATCGAATATTTCCTCTTATATCGGCACTTGTTGCATTCCACCAATAATATGGTCTTTCATATTTTATTTCTACCCAATTAAGAGTAAAGCTTAGACAAAAAAGTATAATAAAAATCTTTCCTAAATTTAAAAATGAACGACAATAAAGCATTAAGGAGACAAAAATACAAAACCCGATAAATACACCTGCTTCACTTAACCCAGCCGAAGTCCCATTGCCATAGATAAAGCCAAGAGAAACAAAAGAAAGTAATATTAAAGCTTTATTAAAAGGTCTTTTAAGAACATAAAACACGACTCCAATAATTGCTAAGATTAAAGATAAAGAAACTGCAATAACGCTAATGTTCCCTATTCCCATTTGTCCAAATCTACTGAACATATAGATCCAATTGATGTGTCCAAAAAGTGGCAAAAGTACAAGAATGAAAAGAATTAAAGAAACAAAAGGCAATAATAAATAGTTTATTTCTACCTCCTCTTTCTTTTTCAGTCTAAAAAAGTAAAGCCAATAGCCAAAAACAAAAAATATAATAAAAATTTCTTTTGCTCTAGCCAAGAAATCATAATTGAATACTTCTTTAAACCATCCAAAAAATATTTGGCCTAATCCTCCTTTTGCAGCAACAGCACTAGAAAAAACTTGATCTTTAAACTGTACAAAAGCTGAATTTGACAATAACCAAAAAATGGTTACTAAAAACGGGGCAGTAAATCCAGAAATATAGGCTGATGAAACTCTTAAAAACTCTCTTTTCCCCTTAGGAAGGGACAATATGATCAATCCTGCGAAAGAGAAGAGCGCAATCATCATGCCATTGCTTTGTTTAGTTAGAAATGCAAATCCAGCAAACAAGCCTGCAATAAAAATCCATTTTATTTTCCGATCTGAAACGGTAGAAACATTTATATATTTTAAAAGAAAATATAATTGTATAAGTCCAAATAAAGTTACGAATTGAGTGAAATCGTATGTAATATGTGCTACGCCAGATTGGTAGTAAATAATCCCAACAATAGAAACAAATGCGGCAATAGCAGAACCAAAAATAATCTGAAGATTTTTATATAAGAAATAAGTCATTAATAGGATAGCTCCAATGCCGAAAATTCTTAAATATAAAATACTATACCCGAAGATAGTAGTAAAAATATTAATTATTACAAGATATAAAGGAGTCATAAAGAAATAAAAATCTTTGTAAGGAAATTGGCCTTGACTCATAAGCCAGGAATATGTAGAAAACCATCCTTCTGTTATTGGATAGTATTTATTAAAAAATATTAAATTATAAAGTGCAATAACGGATACGGGGATAACCCAATAATACTTATCAAACTTAGAAAGTTTATTTGATATTTTTAATACTATAGTCTTTAAAAAGACCTTTGTTGTTTTTAATCGACCTCCAAACCATTCTTCGTAGACTAATAATCCAAACATGAAAAGAATTGTAATGCTTTGAAATAAAACTCCATAGGTAATGGGTAAAAATTGTTTCTGCCTAAAGGCGTTGTTTAGGATATCTATTCCTCCAAAAGAAAATGGCATAAAAATAAGAAAAAAGCAAAACAAATATAAATAGTCGATACGGTTTTCTTTCTCTTCCCGATCTAAGAAAACAATTAGAGGAATTAGCATGAAAATAAGCGTATATTCATAGCTGACGCTTGGTACTACTACCATTAGTATTGTTAAAATTGCTAGAGCTTTCCATCTTATCTTCGTAACGAATGCCATAACAAGACCCAGAACTAAAACAATAAGGGATAAGGCTCTTCCAATAATTATTACTTTATCGCTAAAGTTCCCTAAGAAACCGAAAAATATCCTTACCGTATTCTGAACATTAACCATATACCCAAATCCCCATTTCGTGGTTTCATCTGTAGTTAGAAATACATTTTTAATTAGAATGGGTAATTGATTGATTCCTCCTATTGTAAAAAACGGGAATATAAATAAGGCAAGTCCATAAAGCAAAACCCTTAAAGATTCTTTAAATCGTTTCTCCTTTAGAAGGAGTATTACAAAAACAGCAGGATAAATTTTAATACCTGCGGATATCGCAAGTGATAATAGAGCAAATTCTCGCACAAGCCGATTTTTACTATCTTTGAAAAAGACAAAAATTATTAAAAATAATAGAGCCAAAAAGATAATATTCGCTCGCTCAAATTGGAAGAGAAAAGGCCCAGATAGGAGTATTAGGAAAGTAAATAAATACTTCTCCAGCCTCAACCCTTTCTTTATCTCCATTATTAAAACAAAAAACATAAACAATGTAATGAGTAGATAAAACAGGAAAACAATTTGCCCTGATTGACTTGCCCGGATTACAGAAGGACCTTCTGCTGCAATATTATAAGGAACTAATCTAAGCATGAACCTAAATATCATAAGCGGGAAAGGTGGATAAATAGAATTTTGGGAATAAGGTCCATAAAAAGTACTATAAAGGACATTATAAAAGTCCATAAAAGAATCATTTTGAGAGGGAATAAAGAAAATGTTATAAAAATTATTACCTCGTGTAATTAAGCCATTTAAGAAAAATATTAGTATTGATGAAGCTGACCCTAGGTAAAATAAATATTTTTTAAGATTCAAGGTTTGTAAAAAAGGATTTTTCATCCTTATTGTTAATAATTTTTCTAAAATTTTCTTACGGAAAAAAAATAAACAAGGAGAAAAAGTAACGATAAATATAAAAAAGACTTCTTTAAATGTTATAACTGAAAGTACCGAATTAATTTTAAGGCCCAGGAAACGCAGCAAAGAACTTCGACTACTTATTAATTCGGACTTAGAAAATTTATATTTGGTAAAAAAATATTTATCAGCACTGTTAATTGAGACGTGGTTTTCGCGTGTCCCACTCAATGATTCTATTTCAAAAGTATATGATTTGTTTTTTGAATCCTTAATTACTGGAAAGCCAAATGGAAAAGGAGCATTGCTTTGAAACTGATTGGTATTATATGTAGCTTTCTGGTACCATTCCTTTTTCCCTGATTCTTTTAATCGAAATACTACTTTATCGTTCACGCTCCTGTTATTCGTCTCAAAAGGTATAGCGATAATGCCTAGATTATTGGATTTTCCAGTAAAGGTTATAGAAACTTTCTTTTTTGCAAAAAGCTCTACCTTATTAAGTGAAATATATTGGAAGAGAGATTCCTTTTGTATGATGGTTGTGTAATTTCCGCTTCCGACGCCCTGCGTATAGTAAGCTCCTCCTATTTGATAGTCATAATAAAAAATAAAATATGCGAGAGACAAAATTAGCAGAAAGACTGAAATGATCGGCAGAAGAATTAGTGTGGTTTTCTTAGACATATGGCTAAATGGTTTTTTTTTGATTATGTAGGCTGTTTCTTAAGGCTTTACCCTTATCCCCCCATTTATAAGAGAGCATGTCTCTAATCATTTTTAAAGCAACTGATAAATTAACACTTGATTTACCGCCTTCCCTGTTTCGCTCTCTCAAGGGAATCTCAACCATCCTGTATCCTTTTTTTTGTGCCCTTAGAACAATCTCCAAATCTACGCTTTCTCCGCTTGAAATCAAATTTATGCCTTTAATGAGATTTCTCTTGAACACCTTTGGATGCATGTTAATGTCTTTTAAATTTAATCCAAAAAGCAACCTGCAAATTTTGTTATAAACTCTCGAAATAAACTTTCTCTGCCAATACTCTCTGTCAATTCTTCTGCCTTTTACAAAATCAGTTTTATTTTCTTCCAGTAATTTAATGCACTGGGGTAATATACCGGGATCATCCTGGCCATCGGAACACATATATCCAAAATATTTCCCTTTAGCAACCTTCATTCCCGCATTTATCTTTTTACCCGGCTCCATACCTGCTTTAAAAACCCTGCAATCTTTATTTTTTGCAGCTAATTTTTTCAGCACTTTCCATGAATTATCACTCGAACCGCCTTCCACAAAAATCATTTCATAAGAAATTTTAGCTTTTTTTAACACATTCCTGCATTCTTTATATACGTTTTCCAGATTATTTTCTTCGTTGTAAACATTAAGATGCAGACTTAGTAAAGGGTTTTTTTCTTTCTTGAATGGAGTTTTCATTTTATTTTGAAACAAAACCTCCATCAATTATTATAGAAGATCCTGTCATATAAGTATTGTCTGTAGAAATTAAAAAAGCAACTAAACTTGCTATCTCCTCAGGCTCAGCTAACCTACCCAAAGGAATATCTTTTTCGAGCAATGCAATTTTCTCCGAACTGTTTTTTTTAACGACCAAGTCGGTTTTAGTAAAACCCGGACACACGGAATTAACTAAAATATTATCCTTAGCCAGCTCCAGAGCTAAGGCTTTGGTCACTCCGTTAATACCATGTTTTGTGGCAGCATAAAGGACTTGTTTACCTCTTGCTACAATCCCAAAAGCCGAACTTATATTAACTATTCTCCCCCATTTGTTCTTCTTCATATTACCAACAAATCCTCTAATTAAGCGGATGGGAGCTACTAAATTAATTTGAATTGTATTTTCTATATTCTCATCGGACATTTCTTCTATCCATTGAGGGAAATTAATACCGGCATTATTAATAATAATCTCTACTTTTGTATTTTTATTCTTTTTTATAAATGCATCTATTGATTTATTATCCGAAAGATCTAACTCTTTTCTGGTTGGGGCTATAATTTCATAATCTTTTTTTAATTTATTAAAAATTGCTTTTCCAATTCCCCTTGATGCTCCTGTTAATAAAATCGTCTTTTTTTTCATAGCAAATCTTTTTTTATATTTTTTTTATTTTCCTTATACCAAGAGTATAAGTCTCCCATGTAATCATTAAAATCCGTAAATTTAAATCCTTTAATCTCTTTTATCAACCTTTTATTATCACAGGTATACTCATTATTTAGCCCTTTTTTATTGACGAGAATTCTAGATTTTTTATCAGCAAGTTGATTAATCTTCTCAGCAATTGCTTTTATGTTTATTCGTTTACCTGTTCCAATATTGTAAAATTTATGTTTTCCTTTATTTTCTATAAAGTATTCTACTATTCTAACAAAGTCGTTTATATAAATGTAGTCAAAGTATACATCCTGACGCATTGTTATTGGCATTCCAAAGATATTTTTGCACATTGCGTTAGAAATAAAACGATATCTATAATCTTCCCCTTTACCAAACAGAGCAAATATTCTTAAACACACAATATTATCAGTGTTTTCTATATGCTTGGAACAAACATATTTACCGAATCCGTATTCGTCTGCCGGAACTTGTTTATCAAAATCTTCTTCTTTAACTTTTACTATTGGAAAACGTTTATCGTATTCCGCTCCAGAACCACAATGGATCATTTTTTTAAAAAGTTTTTTATTCCTTATGATATTAAAAAACATCTTTAAATTTTGCTCTAAAGCACTCTCTATGGCTTCTTCTGTTCTGCTTCCGCCCACAAGAGCTGTGTGTACGACTACATCTATTTTGTTTTTTTTAAAAAAATTACTTACCTCGTTTTCATCTAGAAGATTTAATTCTTTACGGCTTGGCGTAAAAAGATTGTATTTGCCGTTAAGATACTCCCTGAGATTTCGCCCTGCAAATCCATTTGCACCAGTTATTAAAACGTTCTTTTTATTCTTCATCTAGTAATGGTATTATCATATTCTCTTTTAATTCTTCTTTGGATAGAAAAGGCCACATGTCCTCAAGACAAGGAGAATAAAAGGTTCCATCTGCTCTTTTCCTGGTTAGTAATTTTGGAGTTAATGGCATGTTTTTTAAAGCATTAATGTCGCAAATTATTGGACCCGGATAACTAAGAACATATTTTATTTTTTCCTTCATTTCTTTGTGATTGTTTATTCTTATTGATTTAATACCATATGCTTTTCCAACTTTTACAAAATCCGGGCAAGTTATTCCGCTATCACTTCCGCTTGCAACATGCCTTCCGTCACATAAATTATTTTGCGTATTTCTCATGGTTAAAAATCCGTCGTTACTGTAAATAAATAGCTTAATTGGTAAATTATAATGCTTCATTGTTTGCAGTTCTTGAATGTTCATTTGAATACTACCATCCCCTTCCATACAGATGATTCTTTTTTTATTATTAAAAGCAAAGCTTACTCCTATGGCTGCAGGCAAACCATACCCCATATGGGCAGAACCTAAATTAAGAATTACTCTTTGTCCTTTTTTAACAATAAAAGCTTGATAAGAACAATTTAAAGGTCCTGTCCCATTTGTTACAACAATTATTTCGTTTTGCTTAAACTGCTTACAACTTTCTTCTATAAAACAATATGGATTTACATATTTTTTTTCTTTCCACAATTCGCTCGGAACATTTGGATATTTTTTATTTAATTTTCTCCCATACCTTAACCATGGATCGATATTATTTTCGAGGGGTTTCTTTTTGATTTGTCTTATCATTTCTTCTATAAAAAGCTTTGCGTCGGTATTTATAGGCAGATCAATTTTAAGTATTGGTTTCTTTATTTCATGCTTATCTATATCAACCATGATTTTATATGCCGCTCTTGCAAAAGCATCATGCTTGTAACCCACAGCATATATATCCATCCTGGCGCCAATAGATAACAATAAGTCGCTATTTTGAATAATGATATTTGCAGCCCTCTGCCCCATAGAGTGAGATCTACCAAAAAAATAGGGATGATCCGATGGAACCATGTCGTATCCTACATAACTTGTTAAGACCGGAATTTTTAAAAGATCTATTAATTCGAGAAACTTGTTGTACACTCCACTAAGTCTTATTCCATTTCCGGCATATAACACCGGACGTTCCGACTTGGAAATTTTTATGAGCGTTTCTCTTACTAATGTCTTTATTTCTTTTTTATCTGTTATGTAATCCGGTTTGAGTTCTAATGGATTAAAGCCCTTTAGTTTACTTTCATCAATCATAAAACTTTGAACGTCAACAGGAATATCCAACCATACAGGGCCTGGCCTTCCGTTTGTTGCCAAATACCATGCTTTTTCGAGGATGTATTTAATTTCCATTGGCTCCATAACAACTTCTGCATATTTCGTAAGTGGCTTTACAACATCAACTATATTCATTTCCTGGGGCCCAAGTTGCCTTACTCCCATTTTTGTTCCCGAACCCATGAATTTTCTACTAACTTGACCGGAGATTACCAACATGGGGATAGAATCAAGCCAGCTTCCCAATGCTCCCGTAATAACATTTGTCGCTCCCGGACCGGAAGTAACCATGCAAACTCCTACTTTACCGGTTGCCCTTGCATAGCCTTCGGCAGCTATGGCACTTGCCTGCTCATGATAATTACAGACATATTTAACTTTACTTTTTCCTATGGAATCTATGAGATGAACATTGCCACCACCGGGGAGTACAAAAGCATGCGTTGTTCCTTTTTTAAAAAGAAAATCACATATGTAGTCGCTTAACTTTATCATTGATCGGATAATTATAAACCGTGAGGAATTTCTTTTCAATGGGAATTTAGGAACTAGAAAGAAACTTATAATATTCCTAATTTGCTATAATGCGTAGCTATGGTTGAATTTCCAGAAGTAAGATTGAAAGCCGAGCACGAACTGGCAGGGAAGAAATTATCAGAACTTAAGGGAAACGGAGTGTCTCTTCTGGCCTGTGATTACGACGGTACAATTTTTGATAGAACAAATCCAAACCTCGGCCATAAAGATTCTATGGATTTAGCTTTCCTCGCGGATGAAAAGGGAATTGCTTTTGCAGTAATAAGCGCCAGAGGAGCTACTTTGGATTATGAAATCACTCGTCTCGTTCCTGAAATGTGCAGGACCAAAGGTCAAAAAATGACTTTATATAAATCATCAGGCAATGGAATGGATTTAAGAAAAATCGACTTTGACAGGAGCGGAATAACAAACGAAGAGGTATTATATGATAACTCCATGTCTCTTGAGGAAGCAATGGAAGTAGCGGAAGCGTATAACAAATTAAGAGTTTCTAATCCTGACCCTAATGCAGTGAAGTTTTTTCGGAAGTACCTCGATAGCTTGCAAGGATTCATATCTCAAGATTTTTTAGACTTAGCACGTCTATTTGATGGGAAACTATTTGCGGAAAATGTTAAGGTTTCTGTTGTCTTACCAACTGACCCTAAAGAACGATTAGTTCTAGTTTTGAAATTAAGGAGTGAATTAGGGAATAATTTTTCTGTTGGACAAACAGATCTTCCATTTGCAGATATTACAAAGAAAATGTCTACGGATGGAAAACAGCTTGCTGCAGAAAAAATAATGGAAACTTTAGGAATCGAACCGAAAAATATGGGTTGTTTTGGAGACTCACCCGAGGGAAACGACAAAGGCCTATTAACTTTTCCTTATAGCTTTACGAATAACCAAGGTATGTCGAAAATGGATATTAATCATCCTCCGTTTGTTCTTCCAATTTCAGGGGATAAGATAGAAACAGTCCATAGGGCTCTTAAATTTTTAACGTCAGAATAATTTAGAGCTTTAAACTCTCCTCATTAACATTGCTATTCTGTCTTTATCTTCAATAAAAATATCCAAATAGTAATTTCTCTTGTTTTCAAGCCATAAAAGCTCGAATTGGTTAGCCTTAACAATAGCCTTTTCTATATTCACAAGTCCTTTTGGAGTTGTAAAGACGATTTTTCTTGTTTCGAAACGGTCTAAAAGTTTTTTTACCGCAAGTTTTTTAATAAATGGTATTGCTTCTGTCGAAATTCCTCCACCCAGAGTTGTTCTATATCCTTTTTTCTTTGCTTGGCTAAACATTCCTTCTGCTATCTCATAAACTCTATCGGAGTTTATTTCTCCTCTCCCCAGTCCCAAAGAACCTGTCATATCCACTCTTCCTAAAGTAATAGTATCTATTAAGTCTATATCTTCCAAAGAAAACATATCTTTCAGGTTTTGATAACCGGTTATTGTTTCTATATTTGCTCCAAAATGAATTGAGTTTCTTAAATCCGAAGAGAAGTTTTTCCTAATTGCCTCTAAATATTTTCTCATTGCGTAAGGAGTCTCGATCATGGGAGCTATAAGGCCTGTTATCCCAATAGTCTTTCCGTCGTACATATCTGTTACTGCCTCTGCGCCACCAACTTTTAAGACCAAACCTAATCCCGCTCTTTCTGCTACAGCTTTGAGGCGCATTAACTCGTTCATTCTTGTGGCTTCTGTCTCAAACTCTGCTTTTACCTCTACTACTCCATGGTTATCTCTTAAATCCCGTAAGAGGTCAACCATTCTAAATTCTAATATATTCATGCTAATTAAGGGGCAGAAAGTTTTTTAACTTTATCAGACCCGAGTTAAATTCGTCAATACCCAAATTGGTTATTTTTTCCAAGGAAAAATTTTTTCCTCTTGGTAAAACAAGAACCAGATCTGTGGATATTCTCTTTTTATCTTTTTTAATATTTTCCAAGAGCTCCTCCCTTTTAAAATATTTTAGTTTTAACGGAATTGCATCTGTTGGAACATTTGGGATTAATAAAAGATTATTAATTTCATCAAAAATTTTCTTATTTATTAAGCCTCTTTTAAAAGAAATTAAATTTGCAAATATTATTCCAATTAAAATTGCCACTCCATGAGGAATCTTAAAAGATGATGCAGGCTCTAGGGCATGTCCGAATTCATGTCCATAATTTAACAAGTTTCTTCTTCCCTGATCGAATTCATCCCCTTCCATATAGCTAAGCTTAATTTCTACTGCTTCTTCTATTATCTTTAATATCTCCTCCTTATTTTCCCGTGCAGTTAAAATTTTAATTTTTTTTATAGTTTCAGGTAGATTGCCGATAGGATCCTTCTGCATTAAATAAAGCTTAATAATTTCCCCCACACCGCTGTAGTAATTTTCTTTTGGAAGCGTTTTTAAAAAATCAGGATTAATAATAATTTTTGACGGAGGGTAAAATGAACCTATTAAATTTTTATAAGATTTAAAATTTAAAGATGTCTTAAGGCCTATTGAGCTATCCGCCATAGCAAGAAGTGTTGTGGGAATAAAAATCCAATTAACTCCTCTGTACAATGTAGATGCAACAAATCCTACGACATCTTGGTTTATCCCTCCTCCAAAAGAAATTATTGTCAAATTTTTCTTGGCAGCCTTTTCCAAAAGCTTTTCATAAATCACAACCGCGGTATCCAAGGTTTTACTTTTTTCTTCTAAAGCAAGAACAATTATCCTGTCTTTTGGAAATTTTTTAAATATTTTATCCTTGTATATCGAATATACGTTTTTACCTACAATTACTACCGAATTATCGATCTTTTTTAAATCATCAACAAATTTAAAATTATCGGTAAAAACAACCTCGAAGTTTTTAATCTTAGATTTTATTTGCATTTAACTAAGGAGTCCTTTCCAATCGCTGCAAAAACGCTCAATCCCTTTATCGGTAAGAGGGTGCCTAAAGTAAGTACTATTCCATTTCTCTTTTAAAAGAGGGGCTGAGTTATATATGATTTTTTTTAGCTTAGCTAAAGCCTCTTTAGGCTTGTTAACCGAAAAGCCTTCTTTTACCCAGGCTTCCAAAACAGAATAAGGAGCCGTAATAATATCGCATTCCATCTCGAGGCAGGAAAGAAAATGATCTAAACTTCTAATGCTTGCCGCCAACACCTCAACATGGCCGTCACCTTGTTTATACATTTTTAAAATATTCAAGATTAAATCCAAACCGTTTTCCCCAATATCATCAAGCCTGCCGATAAAAGGGGAGATATAAACCTGGCCTTTTTTTGCTCCTTTAGTTGCATTGTAAACAGCTGCTGCCTGCTCCTGGCTAAAACAAAGAGTCATATTTACCCTTATCCCCTCTTTTACTGCAAGATTTGCTGCCTTAAGCCCTTCTTTTGTTATGGGCAGCTTTATATGGGCATTAGGAATCCATTTCGAAAAGTTTCTGCAATCACGAATAATCTCCTCTACTGTTGTTTTATTATCTGCATAAACTTCTATGGAGACTGAGCCATTTGGAATTTGCCCGGAAATGTCTTTAACAATTTTTTTATAAAAATCATAAATCTCCCCCGCTGTAAATTTTTTTCCTTGATTAACCATTTTTACGACTTCCGGGCTTTTGGCGAATAATGTCGGGTTTGTCGTCTGTCCGTCCAGAAAACCGAGGAGATTTTTCGTTTTTGATGTTTCAAGTGGATCCCCACTATCTAAAAAAATCTTTGTTTTAAAACTTTTCATTGGTTTAGACATTTATTTTATTATTTTTGGTAATTTTATACAACTAGAAATTAAGCGGTTTTTATCCCAAACTTTTTCGAAGAACCGCTGCTTCTTCTATGAGATCTGTCATCTGAATTCCGTTTGAAAATCCTTCGTAAATACTGTCTGTAAAAATCTTATGGGCTTTTTGTTGAGGAGTTTTGGGCTCCAGATTTTGCCCCAAATAATCTTCTATGATTTTTACGTCTTCTGCGATTTCTTTCCAACCTTGAGATTTTTTAGATAAACGCAACAGGACGTCTTTATTAAGGTACCGTCCGGCCTGATTAAGATCTTTATGCAAATTAAAATAATATTTTTCAACCAAAGAAAGATTACCGTTCTTTTTAGCCGATTTAATCCCTCTCCCTACTCCAATAAACTCCGGAGGTACTCCAATTGAATATAAAGAAGCAGTAAAATTAATTGCCCTTGGTACTTTTACTCCTTGCACTTGTCTTGGATATTTAAGAAGACCCGTATGTCTTAACCTTTCTCTTCTTGAAGGCATATGAGTCGCTATGCTATAAATCATTGGCCCGATTTTTTTAACAGTTTTCTGATAAAACGGTTCAAAGTCAGAAATAGTCTTTTTTATTTTTTCCTCGTTCTCAGCACTAATAATTAATGTTTGGCTTTTTTGCAGCTTTTCTTCTATTTTCTCCAAAGCCAAGCGGACATCATCTTCCGGAAAATCATATTGGAAACCGCTTTGCACAAGCATGGTCCTTATTCCACTATATTCTTTTACAAAACTCTTTACTGTATATGGGGTTGAACCTCCCCTGAACGGAAGGGAACCTGCTCCTAAGATTGGAAATGTTTCAATTCCGGACTTCTTAGAAAATTTAGAATATCTTGATAACGCAACTTTAATTGCCAAAACCGAAGAAATTAAGCCTGAGCTTAAAGCAGAATCAGACCTGGCCAAATATGGCCTAAGATATTCAGGAGACTTTCCAAATGTTTTTTTGTGAAACTGCACATACTCTTCTAAAATTAAAGATGAATTCATAATTTTATTAATATCTTCAAAAAGAGGTATTATATTAATCATTTCCATTAATCCATTTTTGTACAAAGGATGTTTCAGATTTTTCAGCTCGTTAAAAGCATTTTGAATTGAAATTAATTCATCGGCAGATTGAGTCATGGACAGAATTGCTTCAAATATCGGAGGCGAATGAAGACCAATTTCTTTGGCAAGCCCTGCAGCGCTTATTATCCCCATCAATGCTCTACCCAATCTAAATTCCGTATTTACTCTAAAATCAGGTAAGCGGAAGGTTAAAAATTTATCCCTTCCCAATTGATTTTTATTAAAATAAGTAGGATATTCGCTAACCAACCTTTCAAAAACAGACTCGTCTACAAATTTTCCTTCCCAATCCCACTTATATTCTGAAACTCCAAGTTTTGAGAACGCATAGTAACACTCTTTAACCTCATCGTGATCTCTTATATAGGCGTTCGTATGCCATGAAGGCTTACTCGCATTATCCGGATGCTGAGACACCATCACTGAGGGGATTTTTCTTTTCATTATTTTTTAATTGTTTTCCTTTTGCCAATCGTAAACAAGCGGCAAGCTTAATCTAAGGTCGTAATTATTTTTCCAGCCTAACTTCCTAATCTTGCCGTCATTTAAATGCTGATACGGTATTTCATTTTTCGCATTATTTAAAATCTTGTAATTTACTTTTACCTTTAAAACTTCCTCTGTTTTCTTAATTAATTCAATTACCGAAAATGAATTTTTTGTTGAAAAATTAAAAGCTTCTCCTCGAGCTTTCTCGAAATTTTTTAACAAGAAGATATATCCTTGGACCACGTCTTTTACATATAAATAATCCCTAACATAAGTACCGTCGCTTCTTATTTTTAAAGTTTTATTTTTAATGATTGACTCACAGATTCCGGGAATAATTCTTGATAAATTAACATCGCCCTCACCGTAAACGTTTCCAAAACGCGTAATAACAATTGGACTACCATAAGTTTTAAAGTAGGTCTGACAAATAAGATCCATGCATGATTTAGAAACGTCGTATGGATGATCTCCCTTAAGCGGGGAATCTTCGGTGTAAGCTTTTTTGGTTTTTCCATATGCCTTGTCGGAGGAAGCAACAATAATTCCTTTTATTTTTTCACTTCCTCTGATAGCCTCCAAAATATTTACTGTACCCATTATGTTTGTGTCAAAAGTATCAAGAGGATTATCGAATGCTTTTTCAACTATTGGTTCTGCTGCCAAATGAAAAATGTATTCAGGGGAAAATTTATCTAAATATCTTTTTATCTTGGTCTTATCTCTAATATCTAGTAAGCTAAATTGAACTTTGTTTTTTAATTTATTGATCTTAAAGAAGGAACGCGGATCTATTTTGATATCTATTACGTTTACCCTTGCTCCTTGATTGATTAACTCCTCAACTAAATGGCTGCCTATAAATCCGGCTCCTCCGGTTACCAAAATCTTCTTTCCTTTTATTTCCATATTTTCCACTTCGGATCATTAAGCCACATGTCATTAAGGTCTTTAACGTCCGAATAAGTATCCATACAATGCCAAAATCCATCATGGCCAAAAACCGAAAGCTGCTTTTTTTCCACCAATCGCTTAAGACCATCATGTTCAAACTCACCCGGTTTTATATACTTAAAAAATTCGCGTTTAAAAATCATAAAACCTCCGTTTGTTCTCTCTTTTAAGACGGGCTTCTCTATAAAGCTTTGCACCACACCATCGCTTCCTAGCTTTAAAAGTCCGTATTTACTTCGAGGGTGCACTCCGGTTAAAGTCCCTATCGTGTTTTGTTTTTTATGAAATGCTACCAACTCTCTTATATTAACATCGGATACACCGTCTCCGTAGGTAACCATAAAGTCCCTATCTTCTTTTGGAATGTAATTTTTTATCCTAAGTATCCTTTCCCCGGGAAGAGTCTCTTCTCCTGTGTCAACGAAGGTTATCTTAAAGTTATCGGGTTTATTTCCATCACTCCTGTAGATCTTTGTTAAACCGGATTTTGTATGAAGTGTAAAATCATGAATTAATTGTTTTTCATTTAAAAAATATTCTTTAATGTAGTCACCCTTATACCCCAAAGCAATAATAAAATCATTGAAGCCATAGTGGGCATATATTTTCATTATATGCCAAAGCATAGGCTTTCCGCCGATTAAAACCATTGGTTTTGGTTTAAATTCTGTTTCTTCTTTTAATCTATATCCCAGTCCACCGGAAAGAATTACTGTTTTCATATTTATAAATCCACAAAATCGTAATTAACGTGTTTATTTATATGATAATTTACAAAATAAAGCAATGTATTATCAATTGAAAAAAAATCGCTTCCTATGTTCTCTCTCCAAAATTAACTCTTATTTTTTAAAACTTTTATTCTTATAAAGATTAACAGCGTGTCTAAGAATGTTTCCAACGCAATCTTAAAAAAATTTAAGCTCGTAATTGTATTTTTTTTAAAATTAAAATTTATAGGACCCTCATATATTCTATCAAACCCTAATTGCTCAGCCAAAGCCAACATCTCTACATCAAAAGCAAACCTATTTACCTTTAATTTTGGAAAAATAGTAGTCGCAACTTTTCTTTTAAAAAATTTTAATCCTGCTTGAGTATCTCTAACATTAAATCCGAATAAAATTCTTGTTATATTTCTATATCCCCAAGAAAGAATTTTTCTAATAGGTGGATATTTTATGTTTGAATTCGGATGAAGCTTGCTGCCTATCATGATATCTGCATTATTAGTTTTCATTTGCACTAACAATGTTGACATAGAATTTGGACTTATATCCATCCCCGCATCTATAAAACCAATCGTGTCTCCATTTGCCTTACTGATCCCATATCTTACCGCATATCCCTTTCCGTGATTTTTTTTGTAGTAAAGAATTTTTAAATTTTTGCTTTTAATTTTTTTAAGCTTATCTATGGTTTTATCTACTATGCCATCTACAACAACTAATAACTCATACTTGCAAGGCAACTTTGACAATGTATTTTCCAGATACTTAATATTTTTTACGATTATTTTTTCCTGTCTATATGTGGGAACAACAAGGGATAGTAATTTTATTCTTTCCATTCCAGATTGTTTAAGGGCATTGCTTGCGAGATCTTAACTGCTTTCTAAAAAAATGTAAATCGCATTATAGAAAAATATAGCACAAACTTTTATTTATTACTACTATTCAACGGGGTTATTAATTGAAATGATTAGTTTTTTAATTTCCTTAAATTGATTAAATTCAATCAGGTAAAAAATAAAAAGAGAGATCAGAAAAACAATCGATGTAATCAAAGATACTCCTATGACTTGGTAAAAAGAACTATGGAACAAGAATATAAGAAAAATTTGAAGAATTGCTGCAATTAGAACAAAAATTAAAACTTTTGTTTTCTGAAGAGATAAGAAAAAATTAACAAAAACGTTAAGCATATTAAAAATAGTAATAAAAATTGCGAAAAGCCCAACGTATGGAGCAATAAATAAATATTTCTTCCCAAGAAAAACGCTAACCGTAAACTCCGGAAAAATAAAATAAAAAACCGAAATTGTTAAGGATGGAAGAGCTACGAGCAGCAATGCTAGGTAGAAAAGACGGTGGAAACTTTCTCCCTTAGTGTGTCTCCGGATTAGAAGCGGAAACATAACGCTTGGAATTACTCCTGTAAAATAAAAAACTGCTTTTCCGATAAGAGACAATCCTCCATATAGTCCGGCATCTGTCGGATTAAAATAATGTTTTACTAAAATAACATCTGTAGAAATAAATGAATTAAGAAAAAATACGCTAAATGCTGTTGGAACTGCATATTTTGCAATTTCCCTATATGGAATTTTTATTTTTTGCTGATGGTCTTTTGCAAAAATAGACCTTAAAGGATAAAACGTAAACAAAATTCCGGAAAAGATAGAAAGAATTAATGCAGTAACCGCACCTAATACATTAAAACCAAGAACAACTAGCAAAACCCCCGCACAAAGACGCACAAAACCTGTTAACAGGTTCCCTACCGCTATAACATTAAACTTAATAAGGCTTTGCAAAAAAGCCGCGTTAACAACCGCTAAATACTGCACTGCAACCGCTATTCCCAAAAGCAAGATTAAACCATAATCTGATATCTTCAAAAAAGATAACAGGGTTGAAGAAAATACTGTAAAAAACAAAATAATGAGTAACGCAAATACCGATAATAATTTTAAGCTGGAAAAATACAAAGAACGCGCCAAGCTATGTTGCCCACTAGAAAAATAAGAAGTGGCAAACTTAACAATAACAGGCAGTATTGCCTGTCCGGGAATAATTGCGAGAGTAAAAATAGAAAGAAGACTTGCGTAAGTCCCGTAATCGGAAGCAACTAAGTTTCTCGCTAAAAAAACATTTAGTAAAAAAGCAAGGACGCTTGAAACAAATGCTCCAACAAAAACAAAAAAACTACCTGTAATCAACTCATGGCTTATTAATTTTTTACTAAAATACAAAACCCTGTTTTTCATAAAATTAGTTAATAAAGTTTGTAATGTTTTTAAAGTTATAAAGCACTTTCTTGGCTTTACAAACTTTCTACTTTACAACTTTAGAACTTGCTGATAAACACTAATCGTGTTTTCAGCGGTTTTCTTCCAGGAGAATTTTTTTGCTTGCTTAATTCCTTCCTCTGATAATTCTTCTTGAAGTTTTTTATCTTCAAATACTTTTTTTATTCCCTCAGTGATACTGTCTACGCTATATGCGTCTACGTAAAAAGCCGCATTACCAGCCACTTCCGGAATAGATCCTTCCTTGGATGTAAGCACTGGACATCCACAAGCCATTGCCTCAAGAATTGGCAAACCAAAACCTTCATAGAGAGAAGGCATTATAAAAACTTTCGCCAAATTATAAAGCGCAACAAGATCATCCGTTGGAACAAAACCAAGTCTGATTATTTTTTTATTTTCTGCAAGTTTCTGAACTTCTACTAAATCCTGATTCCATGGATTATTTTTATCAAAATCTTTTTCCACCAATGCCTTTCCAACCATTACCAACGGCACATCCGCTTTAATTGCAGCTTTTATGAGTCTTGGTAGGTTTTTGTTCCAAGTCACATCCCCTACGCATAGAGCGAATTTCTCAGGGAGACCATATCTCTTTCCAATTTCCAATTTCCAATTTCCAATTTCCAATTTTTTAAACTCTTCTCCTGCTGCTAAATAAACAACGCTAATCTTGTTGGCAGATATACCTGTATATTGGACAATGTCTTTTTTCGAGGAATTCGAGTCGGTTATTATTGCATCCGCCTGTTTTAATAGAAGTTTTTGGATATTCCATTTTAATTTTCCTTTTATACCCGACGGAAAATTCTTAGAAAACACCAGAGGGGTTAAGTCATGAACAGTTACAATTGTTTTTACTTTTTTAATTATTGGTAGAGTAATAAAAAAGGGCTCAAAATAAGGAATATGAATTAAATCAATGTTGCCGGGTATAGAAGTTGAACGATCATAAAAAATATACGAGTTATTTTTATCTTCACCCTTCAAAGACTCTTTTAAATTTTGCAAATAAAACCCAGTACCTCTTACCCTATGTTGGAGATAATGTCCGCTTTTTAAAGGAGAAATGTCTATGCCAATATTCATATTAGTTTTTAAAGTTCATAATGTTCTTAAAGTTATAAAGTATCATCTATAAGGTTTTTATGAATCCCGAAAGCAATTTTGATATTTCGATCGATAATACTCTCATTACCTGATATTCATCATTACTTAGATAATTGAAGTCTAAAGCAAGATCGAGCATTGAACGAACCTCCGCAGCGGAGCCTTTTGAGATATATAAAAAATTTCTGAAATCTTTATTGCCGTTTCTCTCATAACCTTCGGCAATATTGTTCATAATGGAAACCGATGCCCGGCAAATCTGATCCCTAAAACTAAAATCTTTACACTTTCCAAACTTCTTATAAACCATCTGGGATAATTCTTTTGACTTTTGCCAAGCAATAATATCTTCAAATGACCTAATTACCATTTCGCTTTACAAACCTTATAACTTTATAAACTTTACAACTTGCTGTGCCACTGCCATGCGGTTTTAACGATAGTTTCTAAATCCGAATATTGAGGGTCAAAGCCTAATTCTGTTTTTATCTTTGTCACATCCGCTACTAACTCATCCGCATCCCCAGGGCGCCTTTCGGATTTGATAACTTCGAAATCCTGCCCTGTAATTTTTTTAACCATATCAACAACTTCCTTATTTGAGTAGCCGTTTCCTGTTCCAACATTATAAGCATAAAATCCTGAATCTTTTTGTAATTTATCTAAAGCTAAAATATGCGCTTCAACCAGATCAAAAACATGTATGTAGTCTCTGACACAAGTCCCGTCTTTTGTGTTGTAATCATTTCCAAAAAGCTTAAACGGCTTTCCAGACTTGGCTGCCTTCATTATATTGGGAATTATATGGCTTTCCGGATCATGCTGCTCTCCTATGCCTCCATCTAGAGCTGCACCTGCGGCATTAAAATATCTAAGAGCAATTGCGTTTAAATTTTTAGTCTTAGAATACCAGTAGAGGATTCTTTCCACCATTAGTTTGCTCTCTCCGTAAGGGTTTTCGGGGCTTTTTGGATGATCCTCCGGAATTGGAATTTTTACAGGATTTCCATAAACTCCTGCAGTTGAGGAAAAAATTATATTATTTTGGCCGTTTTTTATTAACTCTTCGATTAAATTAAGCGAACCAAGAACATTGTGGTCAAAATAAATATAGGGATCACGCATAGATTCAGCCATTGAAATAAGCCCTGCAAAATGAATAACCCCGTCAAACCTATCCTCAGATAAAATCTTGCCAATAAGTTCTTTATCAAGAAGGTCTCCTACGATTAATTTTGCTCTACTGTCTACTGCCTCTTTATGGCCTCTTTCCAAGCTATCAACTACTACAACTTCGTCTCCTTTCTCAAGAAACCTTTTAACCATAAAGCTGCCAATGTAACCTGCTCCACCGGTAACGAGTATCTTCATATTAATCCCAACCTCTCTCCATTATATAATTTTTCAAAGAAAAAGTAGACTTTAATTTTTTACCTCTTTGCCAGATCATTAAATCATCATACAAGTCTTCCTGATTTACTCCGATCCAAATTTTTTTATTTTTACTAAGATCTACTTTGCTTAGGTTATAAATAGGACTGTTTGGGTAAATTGTTATCAAAGGAAAGTTTTTTGGACAATGCTTATTAAAACAACCTACTCCGATAGGAACCCCATTTAAGTCTGTTTTCCCTTGGGAATTAAAGAAAAAACTTAAAGTAACACTGTTATCGTAAAGTAAATATTTGTAATCATAAAAATGGAATTTTTTATTAGGATATTTTTTAGCTAAAGCACTTGAAATATTATTAAGATTTACGCTGTTATTACCCGTTACCAGGGTGGGATAAATAGTCTTAAGACTCAAAATTAAGATTAAAACAATAATGGCATATCCGAAATATGCGAGACGTTTTTTATCAACAAAAAATTTAATCAGAATAGACGTAAATATTATTATAAAAGGCATAAAATACAACATATAGCCTTCCGACCTTTCCCCATGATAATACCGATTTAGAACTACTAAAAAAGAAAACATAAAACCTAAGATTGCCAAAGGTCTATTAATCTTTTTTAAAACCAAGCCAATATAAAAATAAGCAAAGGAAGCAACGAAAACTACGAGCGCAAGAATTTTATCTCCTCCAACAACAAAAGACCAATAGGAAGGAAAGTCTTTAAATAAAAACAATTTCCAACTATTTGGAACATATATCCTGTATTGTCCAATCAAAAGATAATCCAAAATATTGTTGAAATTTGCAAAATTTTGTTGTGAATCCCAATAAATTAATGCGACACTGGGAACTACAAAACCTACAATAGCCAAAAACAAGCCAATAGCTTTATCCTTCAGTCTTAGGGGCAACAGTAAAATTGCCGGGAAAAAAAGTAGAAGATTTATTACCTGATAATGCATATTTACAGCAATGCCTAGGGAGAGTCCGAGTAAAAAAGCGTATTTTAACTTCTTTGTCCGGTTTAAAATAAGAAAAAATAAAATGACAAGAGACGATGATATGGCTACGAAAGTGTGAGGTCCCAACATTAGGGATCTATTTATCTGTTGCGGAGAAAATGCGGCAAAAAATGCTGCAATAAGCGCCAAACGCCCCCCCCCTAATTCTTGCCCAATTTTAAAAAAGACATAAATGGTTAAAATTCCAATAGTAAAAGTGGCAATCCAGGGCGCATAGGTAAACCCAAACAATAAAACGTAAGAAAGCATAATAAACCAATAAAACAAAGGGCCGAAGACAAATGGACCGGCCGAACTAAAAGGTCCCATTAACGGCAACTCCCCTCGCTTAAGCGCTTCTGCCGCAATCATTGCGTCTCTTCCCGCGTCTCCACCAATTCCAATCCGTCCTTCGAAATTATATAAACGTAAAACTGCGCCAATGATTAAAATAATAATAAAAGAAACTCTATAAAAACCCAGAAACTTAATATAACTTACGGGAAACCTGAGAGCGGAAAAAAAGGAAAAAACAAAACCTTGCCATAAGTCCATAAACCCTTTATGACGGAAATATGTTAGCAAAAACCAAAAAACCGGCTTTATTAACAAATAATTAAAAAAGGAAATTAGCTTTTGAAAAATGTTTTTCTTTTTTTCCTCTTCTTTTATTTGCCCGGCAAAAAAAGAATTATAACTATTCCATTTTTTTAAATAGTGCGAAAAATTCTTGTAAGGATAATGAAGCATTGCCCCTTTTAGATATCCTGTTTTACCCTCTACCACCGCATGTTCATGAACATCTTTTTGAGGAAGCTTACCTTTTCCCCGTTTATAAAGCCTTAAGCTGTAATCCGGATACTGGCCACCTTTAACCAAAAATCTCCCCAAAAAACGGTTTTTTCTGGGAATCCAATAACCATTCACGGAATTTCCAATTTCCAATTTCAAATTTCCAATAATCTCCTTTATTTCCTCCTTGAGTTCGGGGGAAATGGTCTCGTCTGCATCCAGTTGAAGTATCCAATCTCCGGTTGCCTGATCAATTGCTTTTTGTTTGTTGATATGAAAATTCTTGGGGTTTGTGGTTACTGTAACTTTTGCTTTGTATTTCTTTGCTATCTCCACTGTTTTATCTATTGATGTGCCATCAACAATGATAATCTCGTCTGCAATGTCTTTAATAGAATCCAGACATCTAGCCAAATTTTCTTCCTCATTGTATGTAGCTAACGCTATTGATAATTTTTTTGCCATTTTATTATAAAAGGAAACAGTGCAATAATAACTAAGCTAAATAAGGATATCATATTCGATAGGCTTCTTATCTTTGTATCCTTATAGTTTACGCTTACCAAATAATCTCCTTTATCCAAGTAAAAGGTCATTATGCCCCTGTAATTCATATTCTGAAATTCCAAAGGCAGGACTTTACTATTCGCAGAAATCTCCCATCCGGGAAAATATAATGTGTTCTCTCTAAACAAAGTTCTTTTATTTACCTGAATTTTATATTTATGCAAAGTTTGGCTTCTTGAGATCTCCCTTATTACAGCGTTTCCATCTATAACTTCCAATGGATTATTCCATCTTTGCTCCATAAAACGCACAGACCATATTGGCGCACTTTCTCCTGTATCGGTAGTGGAGTTATATATTCCGGTAAAAAATGCTTCATTTTTATATAAATATCCATTGGCGTTCCAATAGCTTGAGCTGATTAACACAACGGTAAGTATTCCAAAAGCAATGATAACTTTTTTTAAATTACCATTAAGACTATTTACCAAAAAAGCGCCTAAGACTGCTGTTGAAAAAACCGTAACAGATAGCAATCTCCAGGGAAATTGAAAATCCCAGAGGAATGGAATATGTTTCCAGAAAAAAGAGGAGAAACTTGTCATTAAAAAAATTGCGGCTAGGGAATAAAAGATAAGCCCGGCAATTAGTAAAAAAAACCTATTCTTTTCTTTGTAGAGCTTAAAAAGTAGGTATGGGGAAAAAAGAAACGCTAACCAATGAATTATTCCAAGCTGAACTGTAAGCTTTCCATTTACTCCAAAACTCCAAGGACCCCAAACAAGAGCAGATAACGAAGCAAAACGATCGGAAAAGTCTACCGTACGCACCACGCTTCGCAAAGTATATTTTCCTTCCATAACTGACGGAACCCAGAAGAATGCAGAAAGCATTAAGCCTAAAATAATTAAAAATAAGAAAAATGAAAAAAATTGTTTTTTGTTTTTTAGCTGTATGCCCAAATAAATCCCGTAGAAGACCACAAAGGGAAGGAAAACTAAGCTAAGAGCGTTGTGGGACAAGATCAAAAGAGCAAAAGCAAATGAAGCTAAAAAAACATTTATTAAATTTTGATTTTTAAACAATTTATAAGTAAAAAGTAAGAGTAGTGGCAACCAAATAAAAGCGCTGTTCTCACCAATCGCTCCTCTTACGTATAAATCCACAAATCTGTAGGGAGCGTAAACATAAAGTATTGCCCCAAATAACGACGCATCTCTTTTAAGAAAAGACGATAGCCAAAGATACATAAATAAACCTGATAAAAACATACCTAACCCAAAAACTACCTTAACTGAATCTACCAGAGAAAATCCTAAGAAGTGAACAAGGGAAGCAAAATACGAAGAAAAGGGATAAAGAAACTCCAATATTGGATGACCATAACCCCAGTTTAAATTACCTGCCCAACGCGGAACAAAATTCCCCTGTTCTAAATTTAAATAAAAATTAGCAATGCGGGCAACGTGATCTTGCCCATCATGGGTAATAGGAAGTCCCGGATGAAACAGGGAGATCAAAGGAAAAATTAAAAGAATAAATAAAATTAAAAAAACCCTACTCATAAATTCTTTTTTGAACAATAAAACCGCTTGTTGGCAATTCAACAGTTTTTTCGATTCTACCCGTTTTTATTACGGTTTCCAACCAACCCTTATAGCTCCAGGGTTTTCTGGAATCTACCTCAATTAATAAATATACCGTTCCTTTTTTATCTTTATAGGGAATGTATCCATATTTTTTCTCTCCATACCACTGCGCAAGATAATCGTATGGATAAGTGTAAACAGGAGGACTAAAAACTAATAATCCAAATTTTTTACCTGCCGAATCCTTATACATATAATCCAACGCCTCGGTTTTGCCTTTTAATTTTGCGCTTCCGCCATAGTCTTTATAATTATAAAAAGAACTATTTACACCATCATAAATTCCTGCAACTAACATAACTGAACTCAAGATGCATAAACCAATAAAAATTTTGGAGAATTTATTATTATAAAAGAAGAATAATAAATAAGTAAAAAGAACTATATAGGCAATATTAAGATGAGTAAGATAATAGCTCCATACGGTATTTCTGAGAAAAGATAAAACAAAAAAGGTTACAAAAGGAAGACTAACAAGAAATAAAAGAAAATCTTTTCTTTTTTTATTGGTTTCTTTTACCCATACGTAAACCGAAGATAGCAATAGTAAGGGCAATAAAATAAAGCTTGGCAATGTTACACTTAGGGGGAAAGTTTCCGCAAAATTGCTTAAAAATGAATTTAAATGATCCAAAAAATAATTTGTGCCGGAAACAGCAGTTTTTACTTCATGGTTAAATATGTAAGAGTAAAATCCACTTAGAGCTATGAAATTATGCCTGATTTCAAATAAAATCATTGGAGAAAAAGCAACAATAATTCCCAAAGCTAAGTAGATATAGGTTTTAAATTTAAGTCTAAAAAGATAAATGCTATAAGCAGTTACCGATAAAATTAATGGGATAGTAATGGCAAACTCAAAGTTGTATAAAAATGCGCTGAAAAATCCTGTTAAAAAAATTATTAAGGGTTTTGATTCTTGCAACCGGTAAACAAGATAAAAAAGTAAAAGTATAAAAAGAGATACCATATGCGGGCTCCATAAAAATCTTGACTGCGGAATAAGCATCGGAGATACCGCTATAAAAAGAGCCATAATAACACCGAAGTAAAAGTTAAAAACCTTCTTTCCAAAAAAATATCCTGTCAAAATTGCCGCTAGTCCAAAAAAAAGCATAAACCATGATGAGCCGGCAGGATCTCCTTTAAATAAAAAGTAGGGAACAGCCAACATGTAGTAATAAACAGGACCATGAAAAATTCCGTTAATGCCAGCAACTCCTGCCCCTAACTCGGTTCCAATCAACGTCATTTTGTGGTTTTGCACAATATCTCTAGCTGCCATCCACTCTCTCCCCTGATCAAAACCAAATATTGGATTACGGTTAAAAGGCTCAATTGCGCGGGTAAAAACAGCTATTAGGAAAATAAAGAAGAACAGGAGAATTTTTATTTTCATTTTATCTGCTAACTATTACTATCGCTGTTGTCCCGTCGGGATTTTTTATTTCTTTTTTTACCCTAAATCCTTCGGACAAAGAAAATTCATCCGGTTTTCCGACAAATAAAACATTTTCTTGTTTTGAATCCTCTCTCCAATTAATCGGACGTATTTCATACTTATCAAGTTTATGGACTTCGGTAAATCCGCCCGACCTACCAAGATTATACTTTTGATACTCCGAAGGCGGATATTTAAAATAAAAAGCAAAAAACATATAAGCCCGATCCAAAGGTTCCCTGTCGGAAATAATTATTTTTTTATAGTTATCCTGTTTTTCCTTAACGTAACCTACAGCCTGCTCCCAACCATACTGCCACTGTTGTGCATTAAAGTAATTCTGCTGGACAAAATACTGATTTAGATAATAAATAAAGTTAAAAACAGCAAATAACAGGTAGCAAACAGCAAGCAGCTTCCAGACTTTGAAATTTGAAATTTGCCCGCCCGCCGTAGCTTTAGCGAAGGAGGGAAATTTGAAATTTGAAATTAAGCTGAAAGCGGTAATTAAGCCTATTGCTGTAAAAATTTGAAATGTCGGCAGAAAATTGAGAGTTCTTACGGCATGAGGAACTCCGGTGGTTATAGATGCCGGAACAGGCGCAAGAAGAAACCACCCAAAAATAAGAAACTTTGAGCTTTTATTAAATTTTCCAAAAACGAGAAAATAAATTCCTATAAGCAAAAACGGAAGCTCCCATAGATACAATAATCCCATTTTAGGAGCATGATGTCTGTCTAAATCGCCACTAATAAAAAGCCAATTGAGATCAAAATGGGAGAGATATCCTCCTGCGATAGTCATTAAATACACTCCTCTTCTGTTATCCAATAGCTGACCTAATTTGTCTCCCCTAGTTTGATCCTGCTCTAATTTAACAATGTTTTCTCTTAGTAAATCTGTTTGTCCTGCAAAAATACTTGTGCCCTTGGCTCTTAGAAGAGAGTTCCTATCAACTGATATGCTAATAAGCATTGGTAAAACAACAATAAACCCGGTTATCAAAAAAGCCGCAATATATTTTTTAGGAATTGCAAAGAACCTTTTATAATAAACTGCAATAAGTAGAATAAATAAAAGGGGCGTAAAAACCTTTTCGCTCTGGTAAACATAAATTGCCAAAGCTGCAAAAGTAGATGAAGCCATAAGGAAAACCGGTTTTTTTAATCCTTTTAAAAAGAAAAGAGCGGCAAAAACATTTAAAGCAAGACCGATATTTGTTTCAAAGGCAACTCTGGAAAACTGAATATGCCATGGAGAAATTGCAAGAAGGAATGCACTCAAAAGAGCGAGTCCTTCTGTATTTAATATTTTGTATTTAGTATTTTGCCCTTCTTTTAGGTATTCTGTTTTAAGTTTTAAGTTTGAAAAAAGTTCCTTAACCAAAAAATAGGTAGCAAGAACAGTTAAGACTCCAAAAAAAGCAGAAGGAAACCTTACCGCGTAAACATTTAAATCAAACAGCATTATTGAGGGAATTATTAAATATGAATATAATGCCGGTTTATAGTCGTCGAAAGACCGCAATACAACCGGTAAAAATTTACCATACTCATCTTTACCTGTAGTTAAGATTGAATAAGCGCTATAGCCCAAGGCGGACTCGTCCCAATCAGGAGAAATAGGGATTTTACCAAGCTGCCAAAAACGCAAAACAATGGCAATAATAATTATTCCTGTTAATATTATTCCAATTAATTTTTTATTCATGCTTCGTTTAGTTATTAGTTATTAGTTAGTTACATCGTATATGCATACAGAATTGGATCTCCATTTAATAACTTGAATATTCTTAGAACTTTTGCATTTTCCGGAACATTGTACTTATCGTTAATATAAAGGATTTTTTTATTTCCTTTTGGTTCTTTATTTAAATCTTTAGCAAAAATGAATTTATCAAATTTTTTTACACCAACAAACCCAAAAGCGTCTCTCTCCACAACCGCATTTTGCCTAAAATCTTTCGGATCAATGTTAAGATAAAAAAGGTAGTAGGCATAAGGTCTGCCAAGCTCTGTTGTTACCCTAACCTCATCAAATTTACTCATATTTTCTTTAACATAATTAATTGATTCCTTATAGCCATATTGCCATTCTCCGGAAAAAGAAATTGCATAATGAGAAAAATATGTGTGTAAAAAATAAACAACATTAACAGTGTAAAACAGAATTATTAACGAAGGAAGTAAATATTTTATTTTTTTCATACTTAATTCATAATACTTGCTACTTAATACTGCTAATATTCCATAAGCAACTATTATCTGAAAAGTTGGCAAAGTTGCTTCTATTCTCAAGGCATGGGGCGTTTCCCTAGCTGTTGCCGCAGGGATAATTCCAATCAACAGCCAAACGGGAATTATCCACCAGTTTTTTTCTTTCTTTTTCAGCAAAAACAATAATCCTATAACGAAAAATGGAAGACTGATTAAGTACATTTGTCCAATATTTTGCACGGAAAACTTTGGATTCCCATCTCCTTTAATAAAGAGGAAATTCGGACTTAGATTATCAAGATAGTGCTTTGCATAAAGGACTGCAAAGTAAAGTCTTCTGTTGTGAATAATTTTGGACCACGGCTGATTATTATCGTTTTTTATTTCCTGATTAATTACGGCAACTCCTTTTGGATCCCAGAAGATGTTTACTTCTTTAAAACGCAGCTGAGATTGGGGGGAAAGTAGAAAACCAACAATTGGCAGCAGAACAAGAAATCCTACCAAGCAAGAGAAAATAAAAATTTTCTTGTTTTTTAAAATCTCCCGCCTAAAACCAATAGTCAAAGCAAGTCCAATAAGAGGCGCTACTATCCTTGTTGTATTAAAGGTATACATTGATAAAACAAAAGTCACAAATGATAAAACAAGGAATATTTTTTTGTCTTGAATGCCTTTTAGAAATAGCCAAACTCCTGTTACGATAAAAAAAGTCGCAATATTTGCCTCAAAAGCTGCGCGGGAAAGCAAAATATGCCACGGAGAAATAGCAAGCAGAAAGGCAGAGATTTCTGCAATTGAAAATTGAAAATTGAAAATTGAAAATTGCTTAGAACTTGGGAAGATTCTTTTTACAAGAAAGTATGTAATTAAAACGGTTAAAACTCCAAAAAATGCAGAAGGAAAACGGGTGGCAAATTCGTTTAACCCGAACATCTTAACAGGAATAATGTCCAAATAGGCATACATTGGCGGCTTAAAGTCTCCGAATGATTCAAGATAATCATATGGTAAAAATCTGTTAAATTCATCTCGTCCGTCTATCCCTAAAGAATAAGCATTATATCCCCAAGCAGCTTCGTCCCAAGTAAGAGAAGGCGGATTACCGCCAAGCTGATAAAACCGTAAAAATACCGCAAGCAAAACTATTACTGAAAGCAGGAGCTTCCAACTTAAGAATTTTTTCATTGTTTTAAATAAATATTCCACATAACTTCTTCATTTTTATATGTTGCAATCCTAGAAACAGGCTTTGCTTTATACCTACACTGCGAATTGGAAATATAAACCGTACCGGCCGGTATAGACTTATAAGGATTTTCTTTCGGCTTCACAAAACAATCTTGTGTAAATGTAACATTGCCAAGTTCTATTGGAAATTTATTTATTTTACTTTGAACTATTTTTGGATCTACTTTGTTGTAAAAAGCAAAATTTAAAAATTCAACAGGTCTTACTCCTGAAATTATAACTTTTTTTTCTTCATTAACATACTTGTTTGTTGCATAAATTAATTCCCTTGTTGGTAAGGAAAAATATTTAGAGTTTGTTCTTGACCAATCATAATAGTATTGAAAAACATAACCCATCACTCCATAAAAATAACACAAAGCAATGACCGCAAAAACAAAATATTTATAGTTTGTTTTTTTAAACAAGGTTAATAGATAGTAGATACCTCCACCCACAAACACATAAAGCCAAAAAACCATAAACGCAGACCTGGATGTCCAAGTAGAAGTATTAGTTCCTAACGCAGAAGGCAAAGGTGAAATTAAAAGCAACAATAAAATTAAATAAAATTCTCTTCTTTTCTTAGTAAATAGATATAAAATTCCAAAAAACAAAAGGGGGAGTTCAAAAATATACATTTCCCCTCTTCCCCAGATTGAATATATTCCGCTTGCTTCTTGATTTAAAAATAAATATTGCGGCGAAAAAGCTGTTAAATAGTTCGTGATAAAAGTTCTTCCCCAATAGGTAAGTTTGTTGTGATACAGGGTTTCAATTATTTGCGGCTCATTAGAAGCTCTTCTCTCAAGCTCAACGCTAAGTGATGTTTTTTGCGTGTCTTGAATAAATAAAGCATTCCCTGCAGTAGCTGCGTAAGAAGCTGCGTTTTGGGTAACAACTAAAAATCCATAGGATCCAAACGCCAGTAAAATTGTAGCTAATATTATTGCTAAATGTTTCTTACCCAATTCTTTAAACTTATACCAAATTAAAATAATCATTAATGGCAAGAAAAAGACCTTAAATGCAGAATAACCAAAAAAAGCTAAGAATAAAACGATCATTGATAATATTATTAATTTTGTTTTATTTTTTGAATATAAATATATAAAAACACCAAGCAAATACAAAGTAAGCGAAATATCGGCTTCGATAACAAATCTTGCTAACTGAATTTGCCAAACGGAGACCGAGAGAGCAAAAGATGAAGCAATAGCAATTCTTTCGTTAAATAATTTTTTAACAATAAAGTAAAAAAGCGCTACGGAAAATATTGCAGCTAAAGCATATGGAAATCTTGCGGTAAAAGGATTTAAAGGTAAAAACAAAGAAAATGGAACTTTAATATAAACTAAAACAGGACTCCACGTACTAGATCCATCAATCTTAAAAACCACAGGAAGAAAATTCCCAAAAACATCTTTTCCCGTATGAGCAATTGAATAAGCAGTATACGTTTCCCTGATCTCGTCATCCGTCATGCCCACAGGCACATTCCCTAAGTTATATAAACGTAGGAACGATGCAAGAATAATAATGAGTAAAAAAGCAATGGGAAAATTTTTAAATCTTGATATTTTTTTCATTTAATTGCAATAAGCCACATGTTAAAGTAGGTTTCGAAATATCCTCCCGCAACCTGAACAAAGCCGGCCTTCTCTAAATATTTTCTTATTATTTTATTTGGAAAAGCATGTTTATGGTCCTCAATTTCTTCTCCGCTTACTAATTTAAACTTAGACATCAATCTTAAAACAATATGTCCCCAAGGAGAAGGTGTTGTTATAATAAAGATGCCGTTTTTTTTCAATACCCGTTTTATCTCTTTTAAAACAAAATCTAATTTATCTTCCCTTATATGCTCAAATACGGCAAGCATTACAATAGTATCAAAAAAATTGTCTTCAAAAGGCAATTTATCTTTTCCCACAGCTATTTTTTTTATTGTAATATCATTAAATTTCCCATTTGTAAACGGATCTATCCCATACTTATTTTTAAATTTGGTATTTAAAAGAAAAAAGGGCTCAGAGCCGCATCCAATATCAAGAACGTTTCCATTCCTTACGTTATCGGGTATAAATTTATTAGCTAATTTTGCTCTTTTCTTAGCAAGAAACTTCTCAAATACTCCGAATCCTCTAGTTGGTTGTTTAGTTTTCATTAATCGGTAAAACGATATTTTAGAAGAAACCAAAAAGCTTTAAATCCATCTCTAAATGTATTTAGTTTTTTTCCCTCACTATATCCTCTTGGAATAGCTGTTATGGGAAGTTCATAAATCTTGTAGCCTGTTTTTAATAATTTTGAAGTTATTTCCGGTTCTAATTCAAATCCCCGTGCGTTTAATTTAATCTTTAACATAGCGTTTCTGGGGAAAAGTTTGTAACAAGTTTCCATATCCGTAATCCACTGACCATAGAGAATACTTGTTACCAAGCTTAAAAACCTATTACCAAGATAATGGAGTAAAAACTGCGATGTTTTTTCTTCTCCTTTTAGATTAGGCTTTCTCTTAAGCCTTGTGCCATAAACTACTTTCGCAACCCCTTTTTCGATCGGTATAATTAAATCTTTAATATATTTAGGATCGTATTCCAGATCTGCGTCTTGAATAATAACGTAATCCCCTGTTGCATTTTTAATTCCTGTTTTAACAGCTGCGCCCTTCCCCTTGTTCTTAAGATGTTTTAATATCTTGATCTTTGACTCCGATTTAATCGGAGTTGATCCTCTTGTCCTGAGTGAAATCGAAGGATGATCTTTGATCATTGAAAAAGTAGAGTCAGTTGAGCCATCATCGACAACAATTATTTCTTTCGTAATTCTTGGCAACTCAAGCTTTAAAACTTTGTCAAGAACTATAGAAATTGTTTTTTCTTCGTTATAAACAGGAATAATTATCGATAATTTCATTCGTTAAAAGGGGCGGTAACTTCTCTATCGCTTTTTGTAAACATTTTTTTTCTCCTAGAATTAGATTCTATAATTTTTGGAATAAGATTTAAAGCTTTAAAAAATCCCAAGAAAAAAGAAGCATCTTTATTAAGAACTGCTTTCGCAAAATAATAGGGCAACCACATTACGTGAATAAGTTTTAAATTTAGATCAGTTAAATTTTGCCAGACAAAAATAAATTGGTTCCTGTAGGCAATAGTTTTTACATCAAAGGAGGAAAATCTACTTTTAATTGCGCCTGTTTCGTGCTCATGAATAACTTTACTTTCTTTTTCAAAAGCTATCTTAAACCCGGATTTTAAAGCTCTATAGGACAAATCTATATCTTCCCAATAAAAAGGGTTATAGATTTCGTTTAATCCGCCAAGCTTATCCCAAATACTTTTTCTAAACAAACCACTTCCTCCACTAATCCACAATGTATTTGTTTTTTCTATTGATCCCTTGCTATGGATTAAAAATCCCCTCTTCCAGCTTCCTATACCCCTGCCCCTAAGGATCACCTTGCCACCTTCCACGCTCTCATCCATACACGCTACGGCAAACATTTCCGGATCCTTAAAGTGAACAAGAAGGGGTTGGAGAAACCCTTTCCTTGGGATAACGTCCGTATTTAAGAGCAAGAGAAAATCTCCCGTTGCCTCTCTTACACCCCTGTTAACATTACCGGAAAAACCGATATTGCTTTTCCCCTCTACAAGTTTTATCAATAAGCCGTTTGACCCCTGATACTTTAAGATTAAATCTTTAATAACGCCTATTGATTCATCTTGCGAATTATCATCGGCAATAATAACTTCTATTCTTTTACCGGAAGTTTGAATAAAATCTTCAAGAACTTCGATAAGCTTCGGAATATTCTTTTTAAGTAAATTTTCCCCGTTAAAATTCGGAATAACGACACTTATATCCATAATAGACATTTTTATTAAAACAGCGATTGGTAAAAAACAATAGTATGTATTCCTCTTGGAACAAGTATGCCCTGGAAATTAAAATTTGTTAAATATATTTTATTTTCCCGGTTGTCTATTTTAGCATGCCAAGTTGGATAAAAAGTATTAGAAACAACTAAAAACCCATCTTGGGAATTCTGTGTCTTAATAATTATCTCATTTTCTTCATAAAACACAATCTCAGCTTTGCCTTGGGAAAACTTCTGTTTTAGTAAATCTGAATCCTGAATAATTGCTGTTTTGGCAAAAGAATTTATCTTAAACATTTCCTCAATCGCGGCCTGATCATCTTTTGCCTTAACTAAAGTTTCTACAAAAAATGCCCTTGGTAAAAAACTTTTATTCTCATATATCTTTGTCCGTCCTTCTTCAAATACTTTTGTTAAATTTTTATCGTTTAAATCAGACAAGCTTAAGACATACTTAACACCCATAAGGTTAATAAAGCCGGAGGAAACATTACGGGGTGTAATAATTCTGTTAAAACCGTATGGCGCATGAATATCGGGCTTTCCTCTCTCCATTGCAGCCACAAGCTGCGCGTAACGGTTTAGATATAGAGGGTCATATCCTCCTAGGGATTCGAGTTTATATATTGCGAAAAAATTTGGCGGAAAAAGCTCTGAGTCCAAAGACATAATTCTAAATGGTTTTTCTTGCTGTTTTAAGAAAGAAATTGCCGGAGTTTCCGGAAACAGATAGTCGCTTTTTGTAAAAGGCAGGAATTTCCAGCCAAATCTAAAAAGATCAATCAGTGTAACTATTAATAAGATTAAATAAACAACTTTTTTATAATTTTTATTTTTAACAAAAACAGAGAGAGTAATTAAAAACAACACCAGGAAAAAAATTATCGTGGGAAAAACAAGATTACTCCTAGCAACAGCAATGTCCGAAATTGCCAAACTGTTTTTTCCAACAAAAAAAATAAAAATCCAGATAGAGCTAATAGATAAAAAAATAAACCCCAGAGGATAAAAAATTTCTTTTTTTATTTTTATAAAATAATCAAACCCAAAAGCAGCTAAAACTGCTAGGGAAAAATCCGTAATTGCCAACAACCTTGTAGGCTGAGATGAGGAAATAAAGGGGATACCAAGGACAAAGGGAAGCTTTGCTAAAAATGTCGGCAGAGCAAAAACCAGTGAAGTAAAAAATACCAATCCAAAAAATAAAGTTTTTTTATCTCTTCTAAAAAACAATGCGTATATTGCCATTATTAATGGAATAATTCCAACATATCCTACGAATTCCGCATAGTTCCAAACTCCCCAGTAGTTTAAAGTTGCAGGATTACCAAAAAAATCAGGAAAAATAAATTGGATTAAACTCTGCCAAGGAATAAACCATCCCGGATTTTGAAGATAATTCTGATCGAGTCCTCTTGCAGAAAGAAGAATAAATTTAATCGTGGGAAGCCACTGGATAGAAGTAAATATAAAAAATAAAATATAAAATATTAAAAATATAAATAAAAATTTAAATATTTTCCCATATTGAAACCATCTTGCAACCAGATAAGCAGAGAGAGTCGTAAATAAATAGAAAAATATCTGTAAGTGTCCGGCAAAAAAGGATGAGATCAGAGACAAAAGGAAAATAAATAACCAAAGAATTAATTTTTTATTTCCAATATGTATTTTTACTTTTTTATTTTCTATATTTAATATTTCAAACTCTTTAAGACAAAAGAAGATTTTATCTATGCTAAGCAATATTAAAGGTAACCATAATAACGTGTGGTCAACTGTTCCCCACTGCATCCAGACTATAAAGAAACCGGAAAAAACAAAAGTTATTGCTCCAAGTAAGCTTGCTAATTTTCTTAATTTTAAATTTTTTAGATATGCATAAAGGAAAACTCCACCAAGTAAAGGCTCCAGTAAAATCAAAAAGCTCCAAGCGAGATCAAACGGCAGAATAAAAAAAAATAAATTTAAGGGATAAAAAGGGGCCGATTGAAAATTTGCCAAAAGAGGCGTACCTGCAAAACTGTATGGATTCCAAAGCGGAAGCACAAACTGTTTTTCTAAAGAAACCGATAAAAACCTCCATGGGATCTGCTGTCTAATTGGATCTGTTATTAAAAAATTTTTAAAAGGAATACCGTTGGGATAATTTTTTGCGTAAAAATCACGGTAGGGATGATATAAGCCAATTATGGTATCCGCAGGAATTGGCAGTAAGCCTTCAAATAAAAATTGCCAAAAGAAAATTAAAACAAATAGTACTATTAATAAATAAGGTAAAAAAAATTTCATTTTAAAATCATTTTTCTGATTTCTTCACAAAAATTATCTTTACTAAATCTTCCTGAAGATATTATTGCTTGTTTTGATAATCTATTTAATAATTGTCCGTCTTTTATTAAGACTAAGGTCTTATCATTAAATTCTTCCAATGTTTCCCATAATAATCCGTTTTCTCCGTTTTTTATAATCTCTTTTTGTCCTCCCGCATTTATAACCACAGGTACACATCCCGCAGACATTGCTTCAACTGTTGTTATACCAAAATGCTCTGCCAACTCAGGCCTTTGCTGTAAATCTTCACCGTATCCGCTGGCATGCCAGTAAATTTTTGATTTGGAATATATTTTTTCCAACTCTTGTTTATTCAGATTTATAAAAAACTCTACCGAGTAACCCTTAGCATCTTCTTGCAGCTTATTAAATTCATCTTGATCTTTTTTTGCAAGACCTACTGCCAAAACCAACTTCCAATCCTTTAAACCATTAACTACCATTTTTTTAAAAAGACTAAGCATTGTCTTTTGCTTTTTGTAATCACTTGCGTTAGCATTTACAACTCTAAACCTGCCAACATGAAGTATTATGTTTTCCTTTTTATCCCCAATAAAGCGGCTGTCAACAGGTGGATATATTACGGCGCTATTAACATTGAACTCTTTGTCTATAAATGTTTTTGTAAAAACCGAATTACAAAAAAAATTATTAACTTTAATTTTCTTTATTGCATTACCAACCGAAGGTTTAATTTTAGGAAACGGCTGCTGAAAATGAATAAACAGTTTCTTTGAGAAAACCAAGGGAAGACTTCCGTCGCTTAAAATAATTACTGCATCATACTTTAAAGTTTCAACTAATCTTTTGAATGTCGGGTATTTTGCAGAAAAAATATTGTCCTTAACTCTTACTTTAGATAAATCCAGTGAGAACCTTACGGAAATTTTTTCCAGATCAGCTTGGTTATTCCAAAAGACCGTAACGGAATTGTCTTTAGACAAAAACTCGGCAATAGTCATCATATACTTTTCTCCACCACCAAGATCGTCTAAATAGGGGTCAAAAATTCCTATCTTCATTTCTTTTATTCTAACAACTTTTAGCCCACTTGCAAACTAAGGACAATTGATAATATAATTATTATGTGAACAGTTTTGGACAATTACCGCCAATTCCACCCGTTGCGCTTTTTGCAATCTTTGCCTGGTCTCTTTTATGGAAAGGGCTAGCTCTTTGGAATGCCGCGAAAAACAGTCAAAGAAACTGGTTTATGATTATGCTTGTGTTAAATACAATCGGCATACTGGAGATTGTTTATTTATTTGCATTTGCTAAGAAAAAGATGAAGCTTTCCGATTTAAAATTCTGGGAACAACTAAGAAAATAAAAATACCTGCAATTCCCAGTAAGGATAAGTAAACCCCTGTCCAAAAACTCTCCGGCTCATAAAACATCTTAACGACATATTTCCCTTTAATTACCGGAAGTGCCCTAAAACTATAGTCCGCTCTTAATATTTCCGCAGGTTTTCCGTTTACACTAGCTTTCCAGCCGGGGTAAAAAGAATCTGTAAGCATAAGATAACCGGAGCCGGTAGCGTTTACCAAAATTTCAACCCTGTTGGGATCATATTTTAAGATGCTTGCGCTACCTATACTGCCATCCGAAAAAGATTGGTTAGGCTTTTCCAAGACTATTTTTTTTGTTAAATCCTGATTGCTGTTAAGCATAAAATCCATAATTTTTTGGTCATCCGACAAAATCTCCGCACTTCCGATTAAAGAAGTACGAGGCAAAACATCTAGATTCTCGTAGATTTCGTATTTCCCATCGTTAAAAATTTCTTTAAACTGCAAAGGCTTTTCCCAAAAAGGCAGCGTCCAAGAATTTCTTCCATCGGAAAACTTATGAACAACATATTTTACTCCCAGAAAATTTAAACCTTGCCATATGAATTTCCCCTCTCTGGGAAATTTAACTACCGATCTTTCCGAGTCTTTAATTTTTCCATCGGATAATGAGGCAGTAAGCTGACCATATCTTTTAATAAATAATGGATCATATCCTTCTACTGTAGGCATATGATAATAGATCACAGACTCTCCTCCAAGATTTCCGATAACCCTATTAAATCCTGATATTTTTTTAAATTCCGCAGTGACAGCAACATCAGGGAAAACCAGGCTCTTGGGATCAAAAGGCTGCCATTTTTGAGCAAAACGCAGAAGGTCGATGGCAATTATAAATAAAATTAAAATGCCCAATATAAAAAACTTTCTCTTTTTTAAAAAAAGGGAAAGCATAAACACTAAGGAAAATAAAACCCAAATTAGACTTGGAAATATTAAATTCTGTTTTGAAATAGAAATTTTATCAACAGGAATTCCAAGCTTTAGAATAAGCATTGACCATGAAATAACAAAAACAAAAGTAAATAAACTAAAAATAAGAAATAATTTTTTAAAATTTCTTTTTTTAAGATCTAAAATAAATCCGTCCATTCCAAAAGCGGCAAGAAGAGATGCGGAAAAAGCATAAACGCAGATTATTCTTCCCGCAGCGCTTGTAGAAAGGACCGGGATCTTTAAAGAGTAAATTAAACCGGCAACAGGGGTGTCAAAAGCCATTAGAAGAGATATTCCTGCAACTAAGTATAAGAAAAATGTTCGAACATCTTTTTTACCAAAAATTGCATATACTGCCAAGAACAAAGGGATAATCCCTATAAAAATATTCCATTCGGCGTAATGTCCAAACCAATTATTTCCGGTAACAGGATTCCCATAAAAATCAGGCGCAATAAGGGTTGGAATCCATTGCCAAGGAATAATTTCGCTTTTCTGCAGAATATTACTTCTTAGTGAAAAAGAGAATAATTCGTAAGAAGGCAGTAATTGGGGCATAGAAAGCAGCACTCCAAAAAAAACAAACAAAAGACAAATAAGTGCTTCTCTACGGTTATTTATAATTTTTAGGAAAATATAAGAGACTGTAATTATTAAAAAATAAACGCTAATCTGAAAATGTCCGGCAAAAAAAGAAAAAGGAACTGAAAAAGAAAGTACCGCGAGCCATCTTTTTGATTTTGTTTGAAAATATTTTTCGATAGCTAAAACCGATAAAGGCAAAAAAAGAATCGCATAGCCTAAAGTTGCATAGCTCATCCAAGTAACAATAAATCCGGAAAACATAAAGGATAAAGAAGCAACTAAGCTTGCAATACGGCTTATTTTAAAAGTTCTTGCCAAATAGTACATAAAAAGTCCTGCTAAAAGAGGCTGCAACAAAACTAACAGGCTCCATGCATCAATAAAAGGCAGGAGAAAAAAGATTGTATTAAAAGGAGAGAGCGCTGCAGACTGATAATCCGCCAAAAGAGGTGTGCCGGAAAGAATATAAGGATTCCAAAGAGGAACATTACCGCTTTTCCATGATTCGATTACCAGTTTTTTCCAGGGATAAATCTGCCCAATAACATCCGGCATAGCGCTGTTTTTAACAGGTACTGCAAACTGAGAATAGGCACTCCAAGGAGAAAATGTGCTTACCTGATAGGTTGAAGGAAAAGGAACCTTATTTGACAAGAAAAAAGGAGATGAAAATAAAAGCCAAACTAAAAAAATAAACAACAATGGCCAAAATTTTCCCAATAACTTCATGTCGAATTTTTGATTTTTGATTTTTGATTTTTGATTTCGACTTGCATTTCCCATAATCTTGCATATGTAATAAACATACTAAAAGATTGATAAATACTTTCGATTAAACCAACCGCTCCAATCTTATAACCGCCTTGCTTAATATAATAGTTAAAAAAAGCAGTAAACATTACTCTTGGAAAACGCCACCAGGTCATTTTTGGATGGTTTGCGTTATAGCGCAGCAACGCTTCTGTTTTAGACCACTCAATTGTTTTGCTAAGCATCGATGAGATATTCCTATGGGTATAGTGCAGCAAGTGCCCGCTTAAGACCTTTTTCTTACCTTCGATTACCGGATGCTCATGCAGCTTTCCTTCCCACCCCTTTAGCTTATTTTTAACAAAAATCCTTTCCATTTTTTCTATATATGGCCACTCGTTGTTTCCTAAATAAAAATTCTTTCTTTTTACAATAAATGCGGAAAACACTTCGTCTATGTTTTTTAACTCACAAATTGCTATTTTTAATATTTCGTCAACCCTTTCATCAACATCAATGTAAAAAACAAGATCACCCGAAGACATTTTTAACCCATAATTTCTAAGGTAAGAAAAATCATCCGATTTTATTTCAAATACTTTAACTCCCAACTCTTTTGACAAGCTAACTGTTTTATCTTTTGATCCGGAATCAACAACGATTATTTCGTCGCAAAAATTTATTGATTTTATGCAATCTTCAATTAGACTCTGTCCGTCTTTTACAATAATTACTGCAGATATTTTTTTCATTAATTATTAAAATACGATCCTTTATTAAATCTACCTAAGTAAAAATCTTTTATTGCTTTTTTTTGGTTTGGCCTACCGCTTTGCAAAAGCTTCAGACTCTGCCTAATTAAAGCTATTTTCGCTCTCAGAGGCGCATACTTCATTCCGAAAAGCATCTGGTTTCTGGTAATAAAATAATCCTGCAGCAAACTACCTGCTCCACCCGATGATGAAGCATTAACGTGAACGAGCACTGCCGGAGGAACATAATATATCTTGTACCCTGCTTTTTTAATTCTTTCATTTAAATCCGCATCTTCGTAATAAAGAAAATATTTATCGTCAAAAAGACCAACCTTATCCAATACTTCTCTTTTAAAGAGAATGCAGCATCCGCTGGCAAAATCTGTTTTTTCCGTCTTATCGTATTGCCCGTTATCTACTTCGTCCACTCCTCTATGAATACTTTGAACATTTTTCCAATCCATATAACCTCCGGCATACCAAAAAACCCTTCCAAGTTCCTCTTTTGTGTACCTGTCTTTGTGGAATTCATGCCCTTTGGCAAAATATATTTTAGGAGTTACGGCTCCAATTTTTGCATCCGATTCCAAAACTTTTAATAAGTTTTTAACCATCAAAGGATCCATTATCGTATCGTTGTTAACAATTAATACGTAATCTGCTTTTTTCTCCAAAGCCTTTTTTATACCAATATTGTATCCACCGGAAAAACCTTTATTAATCTCTGATTTTATAAGAAGAATGTCTTTTTCATATTCCTTAGGAAGAGCAAATTTATCTTTCGAACCATTATCTACTACTACAACTTCTATAAGAAAGTCGTCTTTTCTTATCTTGTTAATTGACTCAATCAAATCAAGGGTGTCCTTTTCCGTATTGTAGTTTACGGTTACAATTACTACTTTTTTCATTAAAACTTATTTAGAATTTTCTTAAGAGGATTTCTTACTTTTCTAATTCCGCTTTTATAAAGCCAGTGCTTAAATTCCTTTCCAACGTTACCTACTTCTCTTTCGAACTCGGGAACAAATTCTTTTTCCTCTATTTGCTTAAACTTATTCTCTTCCCAAATAAACGCAAATATTAGGAAATGGTAAAATGCCATAAGAAGAGACAACATAAGCCCGTAAAAACCGTCCTTGTAACCCTCCCTCGCAAAAAAACGGCTTAAAAATTCAGATAAAGGAAATTTAATTGCATCAAAGTAAGAAAATGTATAACCTTTTTTAATTTTATCTTTTGCCTCGTTTTTCGCATATACTGAGGTTTTTTGAATAAATTGACTAATGTTTTGATAATTATTATGGATAATGTGGTTTTTTAGATTTTCTGTTTTACCGCTAACTTTTATTTGTTCATGTACATGTTCTTCCGCATACTTTCCTTTTCCATTTCTAAAAAGCCTTAATTGATAATCAGGATACCAACCTGCATACTTTACCCACCTATTAAAAATATAATTTTTTCGAGGAATATAATATCCGTTAACTTCCGGATCCGCCTTTTCTATTCGCTCTAAAATTTCTTCTCCCAGCTCTTCTTCTATAGTCTCATCCTGATCAATGCATAAAATCCACTCTCCTATTGCTTTTTCAAAACCTAAATTTTTCAAAAGATCTATTGCGGATGGATTATTTTGCTGTTTAAAAATTTTGGATGTATAATTTTCTGCGATCTTGTAAGTATTATCTGTTGAGGAATTATCAATAACTATTATTTCATCTGCCACTTTTTTAACAGACAAAAGACAGTCTTTAATTGTTTTTTCACCGTTATATGCTGAGATAACAACAGAAAGTTTCATTATTTTTTTAGATTTGATGCCAATAGCTTTATATTAGAGATAATTTCCTGCTTTGCCAATAGGAACATTGTAGACGCATAAACAATAAGCCCAAGAAATCCCAGGAAAAGAACCGACAAAATATTTTTGGAAAAAACCGGTCCGAGCAAATATATAAACACCCCCATAACCAGAGCAGAACCAACAAGCGGACTTATTATAAAAATGTTTATGTCTACATATTTTTTTACTATATAAATAACAATAAATACAGATAAAGAAATCACCGCAGAGGCAATCGAAACACCGTTAAAACCAATTATCGATATTGCAATTGGGGTAAAAATCCAGGTAATAGCTGTCCAAAAAATCATAAGATAAAGCGTTATCTTAATCTTTCCAATAGCGTTTAGAGCATTTGTTAGAGGGGTAGAAACAGACGAGAAAACTGCGCTTAGGGAGAAAAAAACAAGAGACAGCACTGCCGGTTCCCACTTCCCGTACTTAGGAATTGTTGTAATAAAATATGGGGCAAGGGTTATAAGACCAGCAATTGTCGGGAATATAAAAAAACAACTGGCAAAAATTGATTTTTCCACTGCTTTTCCCAAAGTAGTCTTATCATGCTGCAAACGGGAAAAAGAAGGAAAAGTAATTCTTATAATGTTATCCATAATTAATCTTAGGGGAGTAAGCGCCCATTTTTGCGCAAATCCGATATAACCAACCTGCGTAAGCGGCAAAACTTTTCCCAAATAAACAATAAATAAATCGTCTTTTACTAAAGCTAAAAAACTATTAGCCTGAAAAGGTATTCCAAAAGATAGAAGCTTAGAAACAGTTTTTCCGGAAAATGCAAAGCCTATTTTCCAAGGAGCAATAATATACATTGCAATTAAACCCGATAGTCCTCTTGCTAAAACTGCTACTGTAAAACTGGTTATCCCGTACCCATTTACCGCAAGAACAACAACTGTTACGCTAAAGAATAACGTTTCCACTATTTGGGGAATTACTAATTTTTCAAACCGTAAATCTCTCTCCAAAATAATCGAGGGGATTGTTTTTAAGGAAGATAAGAAAAAAGCTATAGCCAAAGCGCAAAAAAGATACAGCCCTTCGTTATTTAAATTATAAAATGATTTAATAAATCCCGACAACAGTAGCGCAATTAAAACAACTGTAACAACTAAGATCTGCTGCATTGTAAAGGTAGTTTTAAGCTCCTCTTGAGTAATCGGTTCTTTTTTCTGAATAAGAGCAGCCGCTAATCCTATGTCGGAAAAATAGCCCAAAAAGGCAATCGCTGCGGAAACAACAAAAAAAACTCCAAAAATAGCAGGTGTTAAAAAAACCGTGAGAAGAAAATTTGTAATAAATGTTATTGCCTGTATTACAAAAGTCCTTGACACAAGCGCCATAACGCCATGTATCGAACGCTTTGTTACTGTTGCAATATCAAGTTCTTCCATTGCGTAAATCGCTCCACAAAATAAAACTTTCGCCAACTGCCCTTACAATTACTCTTAAATTTCCTCCGCTTTGATCTCCATACTTTCTGGGAAGATGGGAGACTTTAACCTGCGCAAATCTTAAATTGGCTTTTTTTGCCTTTGCTAAAATTTCCGTTGTTATCATTGCACCCTCAGATTTAAAAGGCATAATTTTTTCCAAAGCAGATTTTCTAAACATCTTAAAACCGCAATCAATATCTTTAAAATGTATTCCAAATAAAATTAAATCCCAAACTCTTAGCATATTCATTAATAAATGTCTAAAAGGGTTGTCTTTTCTCTCTTTGCGATATCCCATTACAATGTCTGCATTCTTAATTTTTTCTAAAAATTGATAAACTTCGCTAAATTTAAATTGCCTATCTCCATCTGTAAAAACAACATATTTATATTGAGCATGGCCAAACCCATCTCTTAATGCTGCGCCGTACCCCCTATTGGGCTTGTGTACTACAACTTTTAGATTTTTATTCCTTCTTGCAAGTTTTCTGGCAATCTCCAACGTCTTATCCGATGAGCCATCATCTACCATTAATATTTCCCACTTATCCGCAATTTTCTCCGCAACGGGGATTGCCAGCTTAACTACTTTTTCTATATTTTTCTCTTCGTTCCAAAAAGGAAAAAAAATTGATAATTCAGGAAGTTTTTTTATGTTTTGCATCTCTTTGTGCATAGATTATACCAGCAATAAGAGCCAATATTCCAGCCACAGAAATGTAATCGGAAAATCTTTCAATTGGTGTTTCTTTAAAAGAAAAAATAATTTTATTTCTTAAAGCATCTTCCGCTGTTTTTGGTTTGCTTATATTCCCAGGAAGGTACTCATCGGAAATTTTTGATATTCTCCATTTAAGATTAAAATCGCTAGTGTAATACGATTCATCAACCCTAATTATTTTTTGAGCGTTAAAATATTTTACGTTTAAAAATAGCAGCAAAATAGACAAAAACAAAGCCATATGAATTTGGTATCTTAATGCGTTTTTGCGAAACAGCTTACCAAGAACCCAAACTAAAAGCCCTGCCAGGATCGATGACGAAAAAGCAGTAATGTTTAAAAATCTCCATGGATACTGGAGATACTGCATTGGAGAAATTGATTTCCAGATTGGAAATGATAATTCCGTCATTAAAAAGATGCTACCGATAAATACTGCAAATGCTCCTAGCGCAAAATAGGTTTTTCTTGTTTTTACTTTTAGAAAAATTAAAGCAATAATCGCTATTGCACTAAGAATAGAAACCAGGATATGTGCTTTCCCAATAATAAAAGACATTCCGTCTATGCATCCCGCGGTTGACCCTCCAAATCCCCACGGACTGTTCCAAAATTGATTTAAGCAAACAAAGTTATTTTTAAAATCAGACCCACCGGAAAGTTGGGAAGCAACATTTGTGTTTTTTATTTCCGCAAGCGCCGGCAACCAATAAAAAGCAGACAGCACAAACCCTAGAACAACAACTGCAATTAATTGGTGTATTTTCCGGTATTTTTTGCCTCTATATGCCAGTACGGATAAACAGAAAACATACATAATTACCAAGGGGGTAATTATAAGGGCGGTAAGGTTATGAGAAAGGACTACTCCTGCGTATCCAGCTGCACCGATTAAAACATAACGCAGTTTGTTAGTTCTAAAAATATTTGTTAAGCCAAAAAAGACAAGCGGAATAAAGGCATAGGCCCAAAATTCGCCTACGGCACCCCTCACATAAATATTCACGGCGTGATAAGGAACATAGACATAAAAAATGGCTGAGACTATCCCACCAAGTTTCCCCCATAAATCCTTTGTAAATAAATACATAAAAACACCGCTCAGTAAAATTCCTGTCCCCATCATAATTTTGCTGGCTGTAATTGCGTCAAATCCCAATAAAACAAATGTTGCTCCAAAATAATAAGCTAGCGGCGCATAATAATTAAAAATCGGGTAACCCAACCCATAACCAAGATCAAAAACCCACCTTACGGGAAACATTCCGGCTTTTAGGGACTTTGCCATCTCAAACACTCTGGCAGGCTGAGTATCATCATGCATCGGGAAAAAACCCGGCTGTAAAATAGGCAAAATTGACCATAGTGATAAAACTATTATTAAAATTGTTATTAATAAATTTTTATTTTTCATTTTTGAAAAACTTTAAGGAAAGCAAAATTATAACAATACTTGCTAAGCTAATAAAATCTGCAATAAGCCTAAGATTTGTTTCCCGAAATACCACCTCAGCCGTATGGGTACCTTTTTTTAGTGCGGAAAATCTAATAAGCCCGTTGTCTTTGTAGTTAATGGCCGTTTCTTTTCCATCCAGCTTTACAACCCACCCCGGAAAATATACAGTATTTACCTGGATTAAAGTTTCGCTTGGCGCATAAAAGTTAAATGTAATTTTATTGCTTGTAATATTTAAGCCTTCAATAGACTGATGTCCTTTTATAACAGATACTTTTTCTCCGGGAGAAACTTGAGGAAGATTTTTAACCCAGATTGGCATATATTCATTTTTTACAGTTGTTGAGTCCTGATTAGTGGAATAAAAACTGTCTGGATAGTTTTGAATTACAGGCTTTATAAATCCAACTGAAGAAATAACAATTAATATAGCGTAAATTGCAAAAACCAAATATAAGAACTTGGTCTTGATCAAATTTAATTGAAAAGCCGCTAAATAAGCGCCAATTAAACAAACAACCGAAAGCAGCCTAAACGGAAATTGAATAAAACCGGACAGAATATCTAACTTCCATATAAATGAACTAACCGAAAGTGTTAAAAAAACGACAAATAGTAAAAGCAAGAAAAAATATGAAAACACTTTTTCTCTTTTTTTAGATAAAACAACTAAGCTGGTTAAAAATAAAACAACGGATAACAATCCATAAAGGTTAACATTATCCGGAGTAATAAAATATTTTGCATAATCAGAAACTACAACCTTATCAAAAACCGTAAATTGCTTATCGTAAAGCGCCGGAATCCAAAAAAATGCGGCAAGACCAAGCCCCAAGCTAATTGAAATTAGCCATCTCTTTAAATCATTGTAATGAGCCACTACTATATAAAAAATGATTACGGGAAGAAATATAAAGGCCAATGAGTTATGAGCTAAAATTAACAAGCCTATTCCAAATGCGGTTAAGGCTAAATTTTTTCTTTCTATTTGCCAAAATATAAATGGGGCAATTGCCATTGCCAAAAGCTCCCCCACCGATCCCCTTTTATACAAATCAAACAGATGATAAGGAAAATATACATAAACCAAAGCGCCTAAAAGTGAGGAAAGATTATTAAATCTTTGTTTTAACCAATAAAAAGTAAATACGGAAGAAAGTATTATACTACCACCCATAATTATCTTTACGGTGTTAGCAAAATTAAAGCCCAGAATGTGAATCGGAACTCCCAAATACATAAATAGAGGATATAAAAAATCTGCTACAGGATACCCATACGAATTATTAAGTCTTGATAAAAATCTTACCGGGAATTGACCACCTCTGAGTGCTTCGTAGAACGCAGAAAACCTTATTACCATCCAATTTCCATCATCAGTGAGGGGAAACCCATTGTTTAATAATGGGTGGATTGCGGGAATTGCCAAGATCAAAAGAAGCAATGTGCCTACTGTCTTTTTTCTATTTAATTTCAACCAATACATACGCTACATCTTCTGTAGGAAATTGTAATATTTCCTGTCCTCTTGCTATTACAACAGGTCTTTTTGGATAATAAAAGGTTTTTATAATACTTGCTCTTCCAGCAACATTTTGCAAAGTACTGACTATTAATGTTTTATGCATAAGGTTTTGATTTCCCCAGTCAATCTTTTCGAAAGAATATTTTCCAAATGAATGTACTCTGCTAAAGCCTTCCGAGTCATCAGGACCACGGCGAACATTTTTTACAAATTGTTGTGGCGAATAAGGAAGATAGTATGCAAGGGATGTATAAACAAAAGGCGAATCTAAATCGAAAACTACACGGTTATAATTATTTTCATGCTCTCTAATATAGCTAACAAGACTTTCGTCTTCAGACCTCCAACTTGATCCATATAGCAATGGAAAGCGAAAGTAATAAGATGAAAAATAAAATAATAAATTAAAGATCATTAATAAAACAGATGACAATATAATTGCCATTCTAAATTTAAAATTTAATTTTGCTACATATTTTCCCAAAACATATAGCCCATATCCTGACAAAATAATTAAAGGAGGAATTAAGAAAAATCCTCTTGTTCCATGTGGGGCTTCTCTAGTCAAAGAGGCAACTAAAATTTCTTCTATAATCCATATAAATAAAAGAGCTATCCATTTTTGTTTATTTTTCAAACCTGCAAAAACTCCTATAATTATTGAGATAAATTCAAAGAGATAAAACATCCCAACATTCCCAATTCCGTGATTACCATGCGTTGAGCCAGAAACAAAGAAAAATGAAACAGAAAAATAATCTACTATATTCTTAAGATACTCAAATATTGTTAATATAAACTTATTAAAAAAAATCGTAGCCATAAAATCATTATTTATTAAAACCATACTCCGCAACTCCAATAAAGGCGCTTGAACTGAGGCACTAGAATATAAAAGTGTTCCCTTGGTTGATTCAAATCCCCCCTGGCTTACTATGCTAATTAAAAAAGGAAAAAGGAAAAATATTAAAGAAGATAATGAAATCCAAATACTAGTTTTTTTAAAGTTGATTTCGTTTCTATAAAAATAAAGTAAAGTAAAAAAAAGAATTGGGGCAAATATTCGACAGACATTATATGTATACATTGAGAGTATAAAAAATATTCCGGAAGTTATTAAATATAATAAATTTTTCTTGTCAACAAATTTAATAAATAGATATACACCTAATACTATAAAAAACAGAGCGGGAACAACTTCAAAGGCTGCTCTTGAAAAATTTATATGCCATGGATTTATTGCCAAAAGAAATGTTGATATAATTATTATTGAATTATTTTTAGTCAAGTTTTTAACCATGAAATAAAACACGATAACTGTTAGGAAGCCTAAGATTGCTGAGGGGAATCTAACTCCCATCGGAGTATTTCCAAAATATTCTACGGATGGAACAGATAGATAAATATATATCGGGAGCTTATATTCACCAAAGGCCTTAAAATTAATAGGAAAAAATTTTCCATATTCATCTGCGCCTGTTTCTAAAATACTATAAGCATTATATCCAATAGATGTTTCGTCCTGTGACAAACCTGTGGGCACCAAACCTAATTTATAAAACCTGGCAACAAAAGCGACAAGAAATATTAATAAAATTATAAACAGCTTCTTATTTCTCATAATATGATATTCTCATATAAATTAGGCTGGTAACAATAAGTAGAATTATAAAACTTATGATTGATATCCAAAGTCCCAAATAAAATATTAAGGGGCGATAGGCAAATCTAACCATATGATTTCCTTTTGATATCTCTACGGCTCTAAAGGCATAATCTGCTCGTAAAATTTTTACCGGCTTTTCATCTACGTATGCAACCCATCCCGGGAAATACATGTCTGATAAAAATAGAAGCTTATTGGAGTTTGCAACCACGTTAATCTCAATATTTTCAGCTTCATATTTTTTTATATTTATCAATTCTCTACTCCTTATATTCTTAGCAGATACGAAAGAAGGTTTTTCTTCTAAGAGGATTGTTTCAGCTGGATCAAAAGACTTACTAAAAAATATTTCTTCAAAATTTCTATTACCATTAAAAATGGTGTACTCACTGGAAAGCAAAATCCGCGGAGCAGAATTTAAATTTTCAAAAATTTTCCAATCTTTATTGTCATAAATTAATTTAAATTTATCAACAGGAAAATCCAATTCTGTTGAACCATTTTCTTTTCTATCCAGAATCATTTTTACTCCAAGCGTGTTTAATATTTTTAACTTATTGTTAAAAGTAGTTTCATCTCCTTCATTAAATGAATTAACAAATGCAGCATCCGAACGATTTGAGTCATTGAAATCAGTTAATAATTTTTTGCTTTTAAAGGAATATAATAATTCCCCGTATCTTTTAGGGTAAAGAGGATCATATCCTTCAGGAGATAAAAAACCATAGATAATATTTGTATTTGATTGCATGTTGGATGAGTTATAACCTAAGACCCTATCGATTCCTGACTTTTGTTGTATCTGGATTATTATTTTTGTATTTGGAAAAACCAATTCCTTAGGAACAAAGGGATTAAATTTTTGAAAATAATAGAAAAGATCAAAAATTGTAATTAAAATTAATAAAACAAAAAATGCTTGTTTTTTATTTATATATCTACTTAAACTAAATACTAAAATCGATACTGCTAAAATGCCCACTGATAATAAGACGCTCTTACTATTAAAGCTCGCGTGCATAATTTGATAAATCAAAAACCATCCACCAGTTATTAAAAGCAGTGATATAGAAATTAGTAATGGTTTTTTGCTTTTTTCATTAAACCACTTGTCCAGTCCAAAACCAGCCAATATGCTTAAAGCAAAGCTAATTATAAAAATTCCGTTCGTCGGAGAACTAGAAGAAATAAATGAAATTGATAGGGAATAAAAATAAATAGATAAAGGATTAACTGTAATCATAAGTAAAACAATAATACCTGTGGAGATATAGAATTTAATCAAACCATTTCTTTTTAGAAAAAAGGCGTAGATTGCAAATATTAAAGGGATCATACCAATATAAAGTGCTGTTTCGGGGTATGATTTATTAAGTAAATAATTATTAGAAACTGGATTACCAAAAAAATCAGGAGAAATAAAAACGATTAATTCATTTATTTTTAAAAGGTTATTCAAAAAAAATAATTTGTCATGCGAAACACGTGCAGCAAGACTAATAAGCTCTATTGATGGTAAAAGCTGTATTGATGCAATACCAACAGACGCTATAAATGAAAATAAAATAAATGCCATTTTTTTATTCCCTGTATTTTTTGTTTCCAATAATCTGAATATGAAATAAATGAAAGTAAAAATAAATAAATATGAAAACAATTGAAGATGACCACCAAGCGCTGCGAAAGATAAACCAGCTACAATAGCAAACAATCCCCTTAAGGATAATCTCTCTAATAACTTTTCTATTCCAAAAAGTACAAGAGGAAGCCAAAGAATAGTTTGGCCAAAAACTTCATACTCAAAAAAAACTGACATGTAAAGAGAGCATGAATAAGCAACCGCGGATAATAGACTTCCTTGTTTTCCAATTCCAATTTTACGTGCATAAAAATATGTGAAAGTAAAAGCAAAAATAATTTGAGATATAAGACCTAAAGTCCAAGCGGAAATAAAAGGTAATAAAAAATATAAAATATTAAAAGGAGAAAAAACTTGCGACTGCATATTAGCCATTAAAGGCATGCCGGCAAAGTTGTATGGATTCCAAAGAGGTATTTGCGAATTTTTTAATTGATTTATTACATGCATTTTCCAAGGATATATCTGACGAACTACATCAATATATTGAAATTTAGTTGGATAAGATCCTGGATTATATCCAAGATAAGAATCATATTTCCACGGAGAATAATTATTTATTAGTAAGTCTCCGGGAAAAGGAATTTGGCCATTTATTATTACCTTATGGAAAAATACTGTAAAAATGAAACCTAAAACTAAAAAAAATAAAATAAATTCTCTTCTTTTCATTTATGTGTACTTATCTAATAATTTATTTCCTCTTTTAAGAGTAATTAATACTAAAATAAAAGTTATAAAAGAAAATATACTTATAAAATCTGCTATTAGTCTTGTTTTTGTTTCTAGAAATCTTACAACTACTTCATGTTTTCCTTTTGGCACATAAAAAGTAATCTCTCCTCTATGGAGAGGGTCTTGAAATTGTATTTCTACTTCTTTTCCACCTACCTTAGCTATCCAACCGGGATAATATTGTGTATGATCAATCACTAAATTAGTGTCCTTAACAAAAACATCAAATGTGTGCAGATTTGACTTCGTATTTAAATTTGAGACAACTGTATTGTTACCTATTATTTCCACTTTTTTCTTTGGGTATGCTTTGGCAGGACCTGCAGACCATATTAAATCCGTTTCGCCAAAATAAGTAGTGTTTAGCGGGTAGTTCCAATAATCTTTCTCATTAACTTTTCTAAAGCCAAGCTGTGGATACCAATAGAAAACAGTAGAGCCGACTACAAACACTACCAATAAAATATATGCTGCTCTTTTTTTAAATATACGAAAATTTAATATAAAAACTGAAAGCATTGATGAGGCAAACCCGATTACGCTTAAAAATCTCCAAGGAAATTGAAATTGTTCAAACAAAGGAATCTTTTGCCAAATTGGTTTGGAAATTGGCTGCATAATAATGAACGATAAAATGAGCAATATAAAACAAAATAATATTAATTTTTTATCATTCATAATGGTTATTTTTCTTTTTATCAACAAAATAATTACAGCAATTATCGTAAAAACATGAAATAAACCTATCTGCACCGGTACATCCCCAATACGAAGTCTTGGATCATTAAAAAAATTAACGTTAAGGAGATTTGTCAATGAAACAAAATGAGAAAGATATAAATTTTTTGCAAATAAGCTTCCGTATGTATATTTATGCTCAATTAATGCCGGCATCCAATAGTATGCAGAAACTCCCATTCCAACAATCATGAAAAAAGAAATTATAATTTTATTTATTTTCCCAAAAACAAATAAAAACATAAAGAAAATAGAAATTGCTATAAATACTGCTCCCATTGCCAAATGAGAAAGAATAATTCCAACTACTCCTGCCACAATTGCAATAAAAGATTTAAAATATTTTCTTTTTACAGAAAGACAAATTCCGTATAAGATCAACGGAAAGAATGCAAAAACAAACATTTCTCCAACACTTCCTCTTACGAACATGTCAACAAATCTAAAAATGAAGAATTGATAAAATACCGTAGATAAAAAAGCTTTTTTTTCATCAGCAAAAAAAATTTTTGTAAACAGGTACATAAAAATACCCGAAAACACAAAGCTTAATAATGTTATTATTTTTAAACTGTCAACGAGCCCAAAGCCAAGATAAATAAATATAGACATTAATATATAAGGAAAATGAAATACAAAGTTAAATAAAGGCATTCCATATGCATAATTAAGATCCCCTGCCCAACGTACAGGAATTTGCCCATCCATCAAGGCCTTATAGAATGCTCCTGCTCTAGCTAGATGAGCCCATCCGTCTTGTGTATAAAAAAATTGAGGAGTTGAAAAAATAAATATAAAAGGCAGAAAAGAAAGAAATAAAACACAAATTAAATATTTATTTGAGTAAACAAAATTTTTTAAATTAAAAATCATAATTATATCTATCTACAATTTAACAAATCCTAAAACAAAAGTTGTCTTTCCCTTTGTTTTTTTTGCGGATAGCTTCCAATTTTAAGCCTTAAGGAATTTTTTTATTAAAAGATCTCCTGGAAAGGGTATTTTTCCTAAAAAAACAGGATAGAAAAAAAGACAAACTATAACGAGAATTAAGAGATAAGGCCAAAACCTTTTTATCATTTTAAGGGATTATCTTATAAAGCCGGTAATAATAGTCACTCTTTCCTTGTTGTTGTTTGAAAATTAGATTAACCTTAAAATCCGAAGCTAAAACTTGGTGCTGCGGCTGGTAAAAAATAAAATAGGACGGCATTTTTTTGGAATAATCTATTGCCTCCTGCGGAAGTTTTTCGTCTACCGGCCAGTACCCCTTAATTACTATGTTTTTATTTTGCACCAAATATAATTCCAGAGAATATGGCATAAGTCCAAAAGTTCCTTCTGTTCCTACAAATATTTTCTTATCTTTAGATTCTTTCTTTAAAAAATCTATTGTTTCATTTACCCCGAATCCTGCTGTCCAATTATTAAGATATTGCCCGCTATCGGCATCTGCAATAGGCGCGTTTGCAGGATCTGTAATAAGCTTGAAAATTGTATATCCGGGGTAAGACAGGAAGATAACGATGATAATTATTTGCAGAACAACAGAAGCTTTTTTAAATTTAAACGAAAAGAAAGACTGAATTTCGTAAAGCCCAACTGCCGCAAGCGGAAGTAAAAATAAAGTCATAAAAAAAATAAATCTTGGGAAGATTATTCTTCCAAATAAAGCAAGGGCAACAAATGGTAGCAGGAAGTAAGCTAGCAATAATAATTTCTCCTTAAAGTATTTTTTATAAAAAAGAAGAGAAATTAATATCAACAAAAAATAAGTGCTAAGATAAGTAACTGACCAGTTAACAAGTCCTGTTAAGTTTCCAAGAAAAAAAGTAAAAGGATGAATTATCCACTCGGAAATTGGATAAACAAAAAGCGCATTTTTGGTAGTAACTGTGGAGAAAAACGGAGAAAGGCGTAAAACATTATAAAGCAGCTCTGCTACGACAATTGATACTATAAATAAAAGGATTAGCTTACCCAGCCTTAATAATCTATTTTTTTTCTTAAAATCAAAAAGAAGTAAGCTAAATGGCAAAAGATAAATACTAAAAAAAGCTGAAGATTTTGTTAGTATTCCTCCGGCAATCGCAAATCCTAACGAATAAGAATAACTTAAGTTTATTTTTCTAACCAAACGGACAGTAATATATAAAGCCCAAACCGTAAACGTTCCCAACATACTGTCCATAATGGCCATCCTATCGTAGACTTGGGCAAAGGGATAAAAAACATATAAGAGCGACGATAAGAAGGCAATCTTTTTATTTTTAAATAACTCAAAAGACAAAAGCCAAAGGCCAACTAGAGTAAAAAGTCCGCTAACCACAGATATCGTCCTGCCCGCAACCAACGGATCCTCTACGAATTTCATTAAGATCATTGATGCCCAAATAAATAAGGGTTGCTTTCCGTCTGTTAGAGAAATGAACCTCCAGCTGGCATCTTGCAGAGCAATTTGCGCCCAACGCATATAAATTGCTTCGTCTGTAAAAATAGGCATAACCGTTAGGTTAGTAAATCTTAAGACTAAGAAGACAAAGATGATTAAAAACGCAGCCGTGAAGTCCAACCTGTGTCTTCGAATAAAACCCATACTGATAAATTATACATAAAAGGCAGAAGTAGAAGCAAATAAAAAGACTTTCCTTTAATGCCTAAGCATACCTCCTGGTCTTCTTGATTGCGGTAACAATAATTACGCCAGCAATAAATATTAGAGGAGTAATTATAGATGTGTAATTCCTAATAGGTATACTTATACCCGACCATTCCCCAAAATAAATAAAAGGGGCATATCTAAGAAGTAATCCCAAACATATTCCGCTTGCGGAAAACACCCACCACCTATTTAATTTTATTAAAGGAAGAAAAGAAAAAATCCACAAAAAATACCACGGCTGAACTTCCATTTTTGTTAAAACATAAATAAATCCGGCAGTTAAAACAGCTAACGATATCTTCATAAAAAGGTCAAAACTAAGATTTTTTCTTTTTATGAAAAAAGCTGCAAGATTAAAAAAGACCGGAAAAAGCAAAACAACAGTAACCTGCTTAATTAAATAAGACAACACTATTGCCACAATCGAAAAAAACCATTTCTTTTGGACAAAAAAATATATTCCCAAAATTGCTAAAAAAATCATTGCAATATCGTTGTGCGCAGAAACCAAAACTTCCGTAAGAACCAGAGGATTTAAAGCAAAAAACGCAATGTTAAAAGCATAATTTTCCGGTTGAGTTTTTTCTATTATCTTGCCAATCAAGTATACGGACGCAAGAAAAAAAGAAGTTGCCATAATTTTAAATAGAAAAAATGTTGGAAGAAAATAATTCATTCCAATAAAAGAAAACGGCACAGTTATTGCCAGCCAAACAGGACCGTACGGATAGGTCCTGTGTGTCCAATGCATAAAAGAAAGCATTGGGTCTTTGGGAAAATCTAATGCTTTATACAAATAGGGATTTAAGTTGTAGTGGGTAAAAATCTTAGCGTCAAAAATATAATTAAAAATATCGTAAGAAAAAGCATTGTAAGAAAAAGTTAAAATTACAGATGTTGCAATTATTAAATACCAAATATTTCTCCTGCTTAATTTCTGCCTAAATGCCTGGAATAAAATTAATAGATAAAACAAAAAAAGAAAAAATAAAATTCCTAAATAAAAATATAGCGACAACGGCCTGTTGAAGTAACCTATGTATTGAAAGTTTTTTTCGATTGTTTGAAAAATAGATACTCTGGATAAAGTTAAGCTTAAATCCACCTGAGTATAAGAATATAGGAATAAACCTAATACGCTTGCGAGATAACCCAAGAAGATAACTTTGAACTTTGAATTTTGAATTCTGAACTTCACTTGTACCTGCCTTTTAAGCTGTTCAGTTTAATACCTAGTAATGCCAAAACACCCTCTATTGAATCTTTAATCGGACTAACACGTCTTGTTTCCACGTATAACCAGGAGACAGGAACTTCTTTAATTTTGTAACCCCATTTCTGAGCCAGCAAGAGAAGCTCGACGTCAAACCCGGCAGTAACATTTGAGCCTGATATTTCCTTAAATCCATTATGAATTTCTTTAACTTTTGAAAACAACTTAATAGCTGCATCATCTTTAAAAAGCTTAAAACCACACTGCGTATCTTTAATTTCTTTAATTCCAACTAAAATTGTACGAAGCATTATCATGCCGTTAGCCATAATTTGTCTTGTAAAAGGCGCTCCTTTCCTATGTGAATTCCTACTACCTATAACAATACTAAAATCTTTAGCATATAGTAGTAAGCTATCAATTTCTTCAATTGGCGTTGCCTGGTCCATATCTGTAAACAACCTGTACTCTCCTTTTGCTTTTAACATTCCCGCTGTAACAGCTCCTACTTTACCCAAATGAGAATTCTTAATGAAAACAAAATTGTCGTGGTCCGAGATAAAATCCTCCACGAACTCTATGCTTCCGTCGGTTGATCCGTCATCAACCACCAGGATTTCGTAAGAATATTTTTGCTTTTGTAAATAATGGGCAATTTTTTCCAAAACCCCCTTTTGCAAATTTGCCATTTCGTTATAAGAAGGAATAACAACGGATAAATAAGGATTGCTCACAATGAAATTATAGCAAGGAAGAGAAAGAAGAGCAATTTAACAAAACCTGTCATCTCTTAGAGTATAGCTCAAATCCTGTTTTATTCACAAGAAGTATTGTTTAGTGCCCCCGACCGGATTCTCTTCGATCAACTCAGGGCAAACTTCTCATCCGCTCGGAATAACAGAGATTTTGCAATTTTTAACTTTTAATTTTTAACTTTTAATTTATCTTGGTGCCCCCGACCGGATTCGAACCGGTGATCTCTTGGATGAGAACCAAGTGTCCTAAGCCGCTAGACGACGGGGGCCAGCCTCAATATTTTACCTTAAAAACCCCGTTTAAACAAGCATTTCGAGTTCGATTTCGTCTCTAATAAGGATTCCATTATTTCCGGCTTGAAGTTTTAAATTCTAGGGTTAATCAACTAATTGGATTTCATTATAGAGGTGGACATTACGTGGGTTGGCCTTGCTTCTACTTCTTCTCCACTTTTAATCATTGAGATAGGTTTTTTAAGAGCAATTGCCAAAACCTCATCCATATGGGATACAAATTTAAAAGTTAAATCTTTTTGGACTTCTTTTGGAACATCTTCGAGATCTTTTTTATTTTCCTTTGGCATTACTACTGTTTTTATTCCCGCTCTATGGGCAGCAATTACTTTTTCTTTAACTCCACCAATCTCCAAAACTCTTCCTCTAAGAGTTATTTCCCCTGTCATAGAAATAAATCTGTCTACGGGAATTTTGGTAAGAGCAGATACAATCGCTGTTGTAATTGGAACTCCCGCTGACGGACCATCTTTTGGCACCGCGCCTTCGGGAACATGAACGTGAACATCAATTTTCTGGTAAAATCTTTCGCTTAGACCAAGCAACTTTGCTCTTGCTCTGATATAGGACATTGCAGCTGTGCAGGACTCCTTCATAACATCTCCAAGCTGTCCTGTAAGAATCAGGTTTCCCCTACCCGGCATTAAAGCAACCTCTATAAATAGAATGTCTCCGCCAACCTCTGTCCATGCCATACCTGTGGACATTCCAACTTCATCTTTTTTCTCCAAAATCGTAGAGCTATATCTTACAGGTCCAAGAGTCTTTGGAACGTTTTTGTCGGTTACAACAAATTTTTTCTTTTTTCCTTCTGCTACCTGCTTCGCTATTTTTCTAAAAACTCCCGAAATTTGCCTTTCCAAACTTCTAACTCCTGCCTCTCTTGTGTAATGTTGGATTATAAACTTCACACCGCTATCTGTTAGTTCAACATTTTTGGTAGAAAGCCCATGGTTTTCTATTTGTTTTTTAAGCAAATAGTTTTTTGCAATCCTAAACTTTTCTTCCTGCGTGTATCCGGAGAATTGAATAATCTCAAGCCTATCTCTTAACGCAGGTGGAATTGTATCTAGGACATTTGCAGTTGTAATAAACATTACATCGGAAAGATCGTACGGAACTTCTAAATAGTGGTCGGAAAAAGCATTGTTTTGTTCGGGATCAAGCGCTTCCAAAAGAGCAGAAGACGGATCTCCTCTAAAATCTGCTCCAACTTTATCTATTTCGTCCAGCATAAAAACAGGATTTCTGGTTTGAGCATCTTTTATTCCCTGAATAATTCTGCCCGGCATTGCGCCGACATAGGTTCTTCTATGACCCCTGATTTCTGCTTCATCTCTAATCCCTCCCAAAGAAACTTTTACAAATTTTCTATCCAATGCTCTGGCAATTGATTTTCCAAGAGATGTTTTTCCAACACCGGGTGGCCCGACAAAACAAAGTATTGGACCTTTCATTTTGCCCGAAAGCTTGTGAACAGCCAAGTATTCAACAATCCTCTCTTTAACTTTTTTCAAACCGTAATGGTCTTCGTTTAAAATACTTTCCGCTTCTTTTATGTTAACTCTATCTTTACTCTCGTTACCCCAAGGCACACTCAGCGCCCAATCAAGATAATTTCTTATATAGCCTGCTTCCGGATTAAACTGGTTCATTTGGGAAAGCTTTTTAATTTCCTTTCTCATTTTTAGCTCAATTTGCTCCGGCATCTTTGCCTTTATCACGCTTTCTAAAAGCTCTTTTATTTCGCCGTCTTCGTCTGTTTCCCCAAGTTCTTTCTCAATTGTCTTAAGTCTTTCCCTAAGCATTACTTCCCTTGCGCCTTTTTCGAACCTTTCCTGAGTTTTTGAAGCAATTTTACGCTCAAGTTCCAAAACTTTAAGTTCTTTTGTTAAAAACTCGTTGATTTTTTCCAGTCTTTTTTTAACATTTAACTCCTCTAGTAATCCTTGTCTTTCGGCAGGCTTAAGCTCCAAGACAGACGCAATTAAATCTGCAAGCTGGGAAGAGGTGTTTTCGGACATAATGTTCATAAAGACTAGAAAGTCGACGAATTTACCCAAATTCATCGCTTTTCTAAATTCGGCAATAATGTGGTTTGTTAAAGCTTTTACCTCTGCGCTATCGTCTTCTTCTTCCGGAATTTCAACCACACGTGCTAAAAGATAAGGCTGGTTTTGTTCGTATCCGAGAATTTTTATTCTTGCTAATCCCTTAACTTGAGCATTAATTTCTCCGTCTGTTTTAATCATTCTTTCTATTCTGGAAAGTGTACCGACGGTATAAAGATCGGAAGATGTTGGTTCGTTTAACCTTGCGTTTTTCTGAAGAACAAATCCAACAATTCTTTCGTGGTTAAATGCGGTTTCCAAAGCTGCTAAACTCTTGGGTCTGCCAAAGGTTAAAACAGAATCAGTATTGGGGAATATTATGCCGTCTCTAATTGGTATTATTGGTACTAATTTTTCCATATTTGAAGCTAAATCTAATTAGCACTCTAGCACAATACCTGCTAGTTGTCAAGTAGAATGATTACTATATTAAGTAATTTTTTTGTAGGGTTGACAAATAAATCACCGGAGTTACAATTAAATAGACTTATATTATTTAAATGAAGAAAAAGATTACCGGAAAAACAAAAGAAGAAACACTTCTTCTAAGAAAACTTCACTCTGTCGAGACGAAAGCCGCCGAAGAAATTACAAACTTTGCCGGTAGTATGGCTTTTGTATATTTTCATACCGTATGGTTTATCCTTTGGATCCTGGCTGGTCAGGGATATTTTGCTCCGCTAATTCCGATGTTTGATCCTTTCCCCTATGGGCTCTTAACAATGATCGTTTCTTTGGAAGCGATTTTTCTTGCCACTTTTATTATGATCACCCAAAACAGGATGGCCTTAGAAGATGATTTAGAGGAAATCGAAGAAGAGAGAGAACAAATGGAAGAAGAAAAAGAGCAGGAAGAGCTGGAAGAAGAAGTCGAAGATATTCAGCAAGATCTAGACGATATTAAAGCGGCAATCTTAACTATTTCACAAAAAGTAGCTAGCGTAGAGAAACAACAACCGGGAGGAAACGGCAATGGATCCTCTTCTCCTGTAAAACCTGTTTAATAACTGCATATCTTCCATAATCCCTTATTATTAATTCTTGCTGTTTTCTCTGCTTCTCTTAGAATTTTTTGGTATTTTACATCCGGCGGATAAGTAGAGGCTCTTGCATAACCCTCCTCCGCCAAAAGCTTATTTACAAAAACTCCGTTAATATATACATAACGTAAAAGCCTTGAGTATTTGTCTTTCTGTGAAACATCTACTTCCATAACTACTGTTTTACCCTCAACAAGATCTTTATTTCTTAAATATGCTTCCTTCCCAAAACAGCCAACCGGTCTTCTGGGATCCTTTGTTTCGGGAGAATCTATTCCAATGTATCTAACTTTTTCACCGGTAGAAAGCTCTATAGTGTCTCCATCAATTACTCTTAAAACAAAAGCGGTCTCCTTTTGATGAGCCGGAACCTCAAATATACCCAATACGGAATTAACCAGATCATTTTTTTGAAAAGTCTTAGATATCTTTTCAGGTGTGTTATTTTTTAATGACACTTGATACCCAAAAACAACGACGTAAACAAGAAATATCCCGGTTAAAAACCCAAGAAATAGAAGCCTATTTTTCATAAAAGGACTAGCTAAGATTATACAACAGACTTTTAAACTTTTTTTAAAAATAAAAATCCATAATGTTAAGGCATTGACTTTGTGTAAAACATGGTATTACTATAAAACTATGCGGAGCGAATGCCTTACAGCAGACCCGCGCCTGCCGACAGAAATTATTAGTATGAATCCAGCTACGGAAGTTAGCGGGGAATCTTTGGGCGACTTACCTATGCTGGGATACGCCGCAATCCACCTGGAAGATGGAAGCTTCTCTATAAAATATGGAAACAATGGCCACAGCGGCTCACTTGCCGAACACCAACTTAGATTGGGGGTCTCTCCCGAATTAATTTTATCTCAAGTTCTTCAGGAAGCAGACAAAAACAAAATTAGGCTAGTTGCAGCCGGTTTAATTGACGGAGAAAGTCCGCATACAAGAGCTCTGGGAGCAAAATTATGGTTAGGAAGAGATGTGATGCCATACATAGTTCCTGCAAGGCCCAATCTAAACGGAGAACAAGCCGAGCTGATTGCCGAAGAAATTAAGGCCCGCTTTGATGAAGATGGTGTTGCAAAAATAAGATTTACCGATGCCAAAGCAGTAGAAGTAGAAGACTTAGTTACGGCAGAAGAGTACAGAGAAGTTTCTTCCAGCGAAGATTGGGAAAGACTAACAGAATTAGCTAAGCAGTACAAAGAAAGCGGCATTAAAATGATTCACATAAACACTTCTGCAAAAGGAGGAGGTGTGGACATAATGAACAGAGGAATAATTAGAGCTGCGCGTGCTCTTGGAATAGATATCGACTGGTACGCCCTGGAAGAGCTCAATGACGTGTTTAAAGTAACCAAAAACATCCATAACGGCCTGCAAAATACCGATCCAAATGCAAGATTAACAGAAGAGGGTAAAAAAAACTACGAAGAATTTATTGATTATAATTTTGAAAAATTAAAAAAACCTCTTTCCGAAGCTACTATAATTTTTATCGACGATTACCAACCAAGCGGCTTAATTCCAAAAGTTAGAGAGTTAAATCCAAATGCAAAAATTATTTTCCGCTCCCACACAGAAATTAAAGCAAGCTTAGCGGACACACCGGGAACACCCCAACAGGAAATATGGGATTATATTTATGGAAATTGTAAATCGGCAGATTGCTTTGTTTTTCATCCCATCAAAGGCTTTATACCGGGAAATGTCCCGATGGAAAAAACAGTTCTTGTTCCTGCAGCCACAGATTCTCTAAACGGACTAAATAAACCCTTAACCGAAGCCCAACAGGATTACTATATAGGACTATTTAATTCAATTTTGGTAAAAAACGGACAAACTCCACTTGATTCAACTAGACCATACGGAATTCAAATTGCCCGGTTTGATCCTGCGAAAGGCATTGATCTGGTTTTAGAATCCTACGCAAAATTAAGAGAGAAATTAAAAAAAGAAGAAAAAGAAACCCCTCAATTAGTAATTTGCGGAAACAGTGCCCCAGACGATCCGGACGGCACCAAAATTTACAACCAAGCCATGGAAATAGTTAATTCGGAAGCCTATAAGGACATCGCCAAAGATGTTAAAGTTGCCAAATTGCCTCACGTTGATCAAATGCTAAACACCTTGCTGCGAAGATCTTTGTTTGCATTGCAGCTTTCCACAGCGGAAGGATTTGAAATTAAAGTTACAGAAGCGCTAATGAAAGCAATCGTTGTAATTGCTTATAAAGCGGGAGGCATTCCGCTCCAGATAGAAGATAACGTAGACGGATTTTTAGTTGAAATTGGCGATACGGAAGAAGTTGCAAGGAGGATGTATCAATTATTAACCGATGACGATTTAAGACTTAAAATGAGTAATGCTGCCATAGAAAACTACAGACGAGACGTAGACACAATCCCCAATCTTCTAAGAGAACTTTACTTAACAACCGAACTTACAAGAAACGGTACGGTAATAGGTAACGGCCGGGAAATTTAGCTCAATTTATTGATAATTTTATATGAAGATTTATTTGTTTCCAGATTAATTGATTTAACAACTAAAGCAACTTTATTGTCAACATTTAACAACTCCCAATAAAAATTTGCCATTTGGCCAATGTCTCCGGTTAATGAAACTACATAGGGGTTAGAACGGAAGCCAGGGATGGGATTTCCGTCTGACTGATAGGTGTGAATACACATTCCAAATCCCGGATTTATATCTTTGTAATAGAAAAATCTATGATCCGGTTCTCCCGTGTCTTCATTTTTCAAAATGGAGGAAAGGATAAAATCTTTAGTTTTGAAATTGATTACACCGGAAATCCTGGGAGTAAAATTTGGCGCATCAGGCTCAAATTCTCTTGTTCTTATTGCATCTTCAAATGTTTTTCCATCTTTAAGAAATTGCTGAATTGTGTCTGTTTGATCGCCATTGGAAACTATATAACTATCTCCCGCAACAAGCATTGCGTTATAAATAATAAGGGATGGATCGGCAACCTTACTTTCGTCAAATGCTTTTGTTTTTACAACATCCACCTCCTGAGCTAAAATTCTGTTTCTGGAATTCTCGCTTCTTCCCATTACCCAGTAGACTTGAATTGCGTTTTTTCCGGAAGAATCCAACCCAATAATAATACCTCTGCCGGGATAAGTATTTTCTTTAAGATTTTGAATATTGATCAATGCATCTTTTGTAAAATCCATAACTAAAGATTACTGAATTAATTCGGAAAAAACAACTACCCTTTCCGAATAGCTACCGGAAGCTTTATCCCAAGTACCCGAACAGGTAATTAGATTTAACATCTTCTTGTCTGTTTTCCCAAATACTATATCTATAGGAAAGCCTTTATCCGGAAAGCTACTTGTTTTTACCACTTCGAACACATACTCTTTTCCCTTGCTGTCTAAAACCTTTATCTGATCCCCTTTTTGCATATTTTTTAAATCCCAAAAAACAGAAGGTGCTCCTGTTGGAGTATCAAAATGTCCGTCAATAACCGAATTTCCAATATCTCCTGGTCTTGGACCATATTTATACCAGCCTGTATTAACAAAATTGCTTGGAACAGCCATTCTTTTTTCCCGATCCAAGCCCACTTCTTCTACTAACACTTTCACGTTTAATGTGGGAATTATTAAGGTTTGAGGAACGCCCGGTTTTACTGTTTGAGTTGCTATAGGAGTAGGAGTCGCAACTAATTCTTTTTTAACGGAAAGCTGGTCTTTTTGTGAAAAAGCCAAGAAAGAACCGATAGCAACAAACACAACAACCAAGAGTGTTAATTTTTTCATATAACAACCATCAAGCTACGTTTAGCTTGTACATTGTATTTTTGATTAGCTGCAAAGTCAACCTAAAACCCCGTGCTTGGTGCTCCCGACGGTGTAGTGGTCGTTGTTGGAGCAGGCGTTACGGTGGTTGTTGGCGTTTGAGCGTTAACAAATGTTGCTACCGCAAAAAAAGAAACCATCAACGATAACAAAGCTACTGCAATTCCCTTAATCACAAATCTTCACCTCCTTTACTATTAGGTTAAGGAGAAAAGTTTAAGAAAGAATTAGATTACTGTAAGAAAGGATTAAAAAGATTTTTTACCGGTAGGAGGGATAATAAAATATGCAACCGTTGCGCTTAGAAAAGCTAAAAATGCATTTATTCCCATAACATAACGGAAACTATAAACAAAAGAGTCTTCTATTTCATTTTTTGCCAACACTTTGGCATCCGGGGAAAAACTCCGGGGAATCTCTATTCCTGCAAGCTTATCTTTTTGTTCTAAAATCTGCTTTTTTTCTGTTTGGTTTAACCTTGAAGCCCGAATTGAAGAATCGAGTTTTAAAGTAAACAAAAAAAGGCAAATTGCGCCAAGTAGCGCAACTGCTAAAAGTCCGGCAATTCTCGCAACCGCATTATTTACCCCGGATGCTGCGCCCGAATATTTTTCTTCAACAGACAAAGCTGATTTTGTTAACGGCGCAATTACAAAAGCCATTCCTAAGCCAAACAGGATAAGGCCGGGCATAATTTGCGTAAAATAATTTGCATTCCTCCCGGACAAAGCAAGTAGAAACATTCCAACGGATACTGTTAATGGACCAAAAATCATCGGTAATCTTGGCCCAAATTTATCAGCGATAGATCCTCCTCTACCCGACAAAAAAGTAATAATTAAAATTGTTGGCAAAAGGCCAAGACCCGCCTGCAAGGGAGTTAGGTGCTGAACTTGCTGTAAATTTAAAACTAGAAAAAATATCACTCCGCTTAAAGCAAAGTATAAAAATAGAGTTACGATATTAGCCCCAACTACAAGATTTGATTTAAAAATATTAAAAGGGATAAGCGAATACGGTTTTTTAACCGAGGTTAAAATAAAAGTAATAAAAAGCAATAATCCAAACATTAACGGAAATAGCGCGAGAGGATTATTCCATCCAATGTTTGGACCCTCAATTAATCCATACGTTATCCCGAGTAATCCCAGAAAAACCAAAAGTGATCCAAAATAATCAATTCTTTTTGCAGCTATATTTTTACTTTCCGGAATAAACTTAAAAGCAATAAAAAGCGCTAACAATCCAAGTGGAATATTAATAAAAAATATCGACGCCCAACCAAATGTTTGAACAAGCCACCCTCCCAAAAAAGGCCCAAGAGCAGCTATTCCACCCGAAAAACCGGACCACAAACCAATTGCCCTTCCTCTGGTTGAGTGTTCAAAAGAAGAATTAATAATACTTAAACTCCCCGGAACCATCATGGCTCCGCCAATTCCCTGCAGCCCCCTAAAAATAATTAATTGGCTGATTGACGAAGAAACTCCGCACATAAAAGAAGCTAAGATAAATACAGCAATTCCGTAAATAAAAATCTTTTTCCTGCCGAAATTATCCCCAAGAGATCCGCTTATTAAGATTAAAGAAGAAAGCATTAATGCATATGCGTTAACTATCCACTGTATTCCAAAAATGTTTGTTTTAAATTTTGCCTCAATCACCGGTAAGGCAATATTTACAACCGTACCGTCTAAAAAAGCCATTCCGCTTGCCAAAATTACGGCAAAAAGAATTAGCTTGCCCTCTAGAGAACTTATTTTATACATACATTAATTATAATCAAAAAATTAATTTACCTGTAAATTTAATGTAATATACAAGTTAGAATTTAACCTAATTTTATAGGAAAGATAACTACTAGGGGTTGATTAAAACAGTAAATTACTGTAATATCCATACCTATGGTTGAAGCCGCTACAGCTGTAAGAGAAATCCCCGATGTTATAAGACAAACTCCAACAACAACAGAATCCTCAAAAGAAAGACACTGGTTTTACGACAACCATTTACAACCCGAGATTATTCAGGGCGGTATGGGCGTTGCAATCTCCGATTGGAAACTAGCGCGTTCGGTTGCTATTGCAGGAGAAAAATTGGGAGAACGGGTGTTGGGAGTTGTATCCGGCACTGCTCTTCCTGTGGTTATGGTAGACAGACTTCAAAAAGGAGATCTCGATTCCCGTAGAGCACTTAGGGCGCTTGATGAGAAATACAACATTACAATGGGACAAGAAATTATTGATGAATATTATGTTCCCAAAGGAGATGTTAATAAGGACAGAAAATATAAGCTAGCTCCAAAACCCGAGGTTTTAGTAAACGGCACTTCCGAACAAAAAGACAAAATGAATAAGCTTGCAATTGCTTCTGCATTTGCAGAAGTTTGGCTTGCCAAACAGGGGCACAATGGTCCTATTGGAATTAATGAACTGGAAAAAGTTCAATTAATGCACCTTCCAACAATGCTTGGAGCAATGTTGGCAGATGTAGATTTTACACTCGTTGGAGCCGGAATCCCTGATCAGTTTCCAAAACTACTTGATAATTTTATGATTGGAAACACAGCAAAATACAAAATAGATGTTGAAGGACTAGAAGACAAATATGAATTAACGCTTGATCCAAGAGAATATGTTCCGGGAGAAATTAAGCTTAAAAAACCAAAAAATCTTGCAATAATTTCTCTTGACGTTTTAGCTAAGATGCTCTCCCGCAACGATGGTATCGACGGTTTTATTGTGGAAGGGCCTGATGCCGGAGGACATAATGCCCCACCCAGAGGTAAACAAATCGATGAAAACAGAGAACCAATTTACACAGAGAAAGACATTGCCAATCTTGTAAAGATGTCCAGTTATGGAAAACCATTTTGGCTCGCAGGAAGTTATGGTACAGCGGAAAAATTAAAAGAGGCAAAAGAGAACGGAGCAATGGGAGTGCAGGTGGGTACCGCTTTTGCGCTTTGCAATGAATCCGGATTCGAAAAAGCGATGGCTCAACACGTAAGAGACCTCATTTTTTCAGGGGAATTAAAAGTTATGACAGATGCAGATCTTTCTCCTTCCGGCTTTCCATTCAAGAAAGCTCTTATCGAAGGGACTTTATCACAAAAAGACGTTATTGAAAAAACAAAAAGAGCTTGCACCTTAGGATATTTAGTTCATGCCTATCAAAAAGAAGATAACAGCATTGGCTTTAGATGTCCTGCGGAAAAACCAGAAGCATTTACCGGAAAAGGCGGAGATCCAAAAGATGTAGAAGGTAAGGTATGTTTATGTAGGGCCTTAACTGCAGCCTGCGGCCACGCTGCCGATCCCAAAGAACCGGTAGTGGTAACGCTCGGGAAAGATCTGGAACCTGTTAAGAAGCTGACAAAAGAAAAAGGCGGTAATTACTTTGCAGAAGAGGTAATTGTTTTTCTCAAGCCCCGTAAATAACCTAGTTACTTAGTGGATTTTTCCGCTTTAACCCAGTCTGTATGTTTATGCTCTACGAATTCCCTCTCTTTTACATTTTTTTGATGAGCTTGTACCAAATCATCGGGGATTTCTCTTTTCTCTTTTGCAAAATAATTATAAATTGCCTCTTTTAAAGCATCCACCGCAAGAAGTGAACAATGAACTTTAATCGGCGGCAAACCCTTTAAAGACTTTGTTACATCGTCTTTGCTTATTTTTAAGGCTGCCTTGATGGTTTTTCCCTTTACTAAATCCGTAATAGCACTGCTTGTAGCAATTGCCGCTGCGCATCCGTAGGTTTCAAACTTTATGTCTTTAATTATTTCTTCTTTTTTGCTGTTTTTTGCAACTTTAATGTAAAGATACATTACGTCTCCGCAAACAATGTTTCCAACTTCTCCCGTTGCGGTAGGACTACTCATCTTCCCATAATTATGGGGATTTCTAAAATGCTCTATTACTTTTTCCGAATACGAACCAACATTTGTCATAATTTTATTTTAATATTATACCTTACGATTGCGAGCAAATGGCGACATGCTTCTTAAACGTTTTACAATTCCCGGCAAAACCTGCAAAACATAATCTATATCGCTTTCTTTTGTCCATCTACCTAAGCTAAACCTAATTGAACCATGAGCATCTTCCGCATTTTTTCCTAGCGCCATTAAAACATGGCTCGGACTAAGACTATTGGATGAGCAGGCAGACCCGGTGGAAACATAAACACCTGCCATATTAAGCTCTAAAAGCAAAGACTCTCCTTCTATAAACGAAAACGTAATGTTAATGTTATTTGCAAGTCTTTGCGTAGGATCTCCGTTTAATTTTGTGTCTGGAATTTTTTTAAGAATTCCCTTAATTAATTTATCTTTTAGTTTTGCTATGGTTTTATTTTCTTTATTTCCGTTTTGCATATTCCTATTGCAAATTTCCGCTGCTTTTACAAAACCAACTACTCCGGCAACATTTACTGTTGACGAACGGAAAGTGTTTTCGTGTCCCCCTCCATGTAGAAGAGGAATAATTGAAACACCTCCTCTTTTATAAAGAATTGCAACTCCTAATGGACCATATATTTTATGGGACGAAATAGTTAATAAATCTATAAAATCTTTTTCTACATTAATCGGAACTTTGCCAAAACTTTGCGCACCGTCGGTGTGAAAATAAATATTATTTTTTCTGCAAAATTCTCCAATAGCTCTAATATCCTGGACTGTTCCAATTTCGTTATTACCATGAATAATCGAAACTAAAATCGTATCTTTTTTAACAGCTTTTTTAAGATCTTTTAGTAATACAAATCCATTTTTGTCGACAGGAAGATAGGTTACTTCAAATCCTTGAGTTTCCAGCCACTTTGCGGAATTTAAAACGCAATCGTGTTCGATGGAAGAAATAATTATATGTTTTCCCCGATGTTTATTTGCCCAAGCAATTCCTTTTAAAGCAAGATTGTTGCTTTCGGTTGCGGACGAAGTAAAAATAATTTCGTTTGGTTTAGAACCGATTATTTTTGCTATTTTTTCCCGCGACTCTTCGACAATTTTAGAAGCCTTCGCGCCTTTTTCGTGAAACGAAGTAGAATTTCCAAAGTTATCGGAAAAATACGGAAGCATTACTTTTAAAACTCTTGGATCTACTGGGGTAGTAGATGCATAATCTAAATAAATTTTTTTAGAACTTTTAGACACAAGTAACATTCTACCACAAACTAAATTGTTGATTTTTGAATGTTATTAATTTGTTAAAATAAATATACAATGTTTTTAGTTGAAATTATTTTTATCGGTATTGGCCTTGCAATGGACTCTTTTGCTGTTTCTATTGCAAATGGGATAAAAGCCACAGAAATTAAGATAAAATACCCCCTTAAGATTGCTTTTTCATTTGGTTTTTTTCAGGCGTTTATGCCACTTATCGGATGGTTAATTGGAACAGGATTTAAAACTTTAATATCAACTGTAGACCATTGGGTTGCTTTTATTTTACTTGGAATAATCGGCGCAAAAATGATTTATGAATCCTTTAAGATAGAGGAGGAAAAGATGCCACCGCTTCTTAAAAACAGAGTGTTGTTAATGCAGTCTGTGGCAACAAGCATTGATGCGTTAATTGTCGGAACAAGTCTGGCGTTTTTAAATTTTCCAATTTTTATTTCCGTAATTCTAATTGGAATAATTACTTTTATTTTTTCTTTTTGCGGAGTTTATGTTGGAAAAAAATTTGGCAGCTTTTTGGAGAGCAAAGCAGAAATTGCAGGAGGCCTAATTCTTATTGGAATTGGCCTTAAAATACTCCTTAACCACCAACTGAATTAGCAATTAGCAATTAGCAATTAGCAATTAGCAATTAGCAATTAGCAATTAGCAATTAATTTAGTATGAGTCTACAAAAGTGAGGGCTATTCCTTTTTTATTTGCTCTACCTGTTCTACCAATTCTATGAACGTAATCATCGTATGTTGCAGGCATATCGTAATTAATAACATGACTTACATCGGGAATATCAAGGCCTCTGGACGCAACGTCTGTTGCCAGGAGAATATTTATTTCATTTTTCTTAAATTGATCAAGAACTCTTTGTCTTTGATTTTGACCTTTATTTCCATGAATTGCTCCTGCTTTAAAACCTCTGTCAACCAGTTGGTCTGTAAGCTTTTGTACTCCCCATTTTGTCCTGCCAAAAATTAAAATTTTGTCAAAACCGTCCGCTATTAACAGGTCATGAAGTTGGTCTACTTTTCTTCCCTTATTTACAACTTTTACAATATCTTGCTTTATGTTATCCGCTGTTTCATTTTGTTTTACAGAAACAGTAACCGGATTTTTAACAAAATGGGCAAGAATTTCCTTTACCTTACCGGAAACAGTTGCGGAAAAAAATAATGATTGTCTGTTTTGCGGAAGAAGCGATATGAAATATTTAATGTCGTTAATAAATCCTATATCTACCATTCTATCTGTTTCATCGAGTACTACATTTCTAAAATGAGATAAATTAATAGATCTTTGGTTAACAAGGTCCTTTATTCTTCCAGGAGTTCCGATTACAAAATTAGGACTTCTCCTTAAATCGGTTTTTTGCCTATACATATTTGCTCCTCCAATACAAAGAACAGAATATATTCTCATCCCTGCCGCAAAATCTTTTAACTCATCGTTTATTTGAACTGCAAGCTCTCTTGTAGGCGCAAGAATAAAAACTCTTTCGTTGCGGTCTTTAAATACTTTATTTATGAGAGGAATTAAAAATGCTGCTGTTTTTCCTGTTCCCGTGTTTGCAATTCCAATTATATCTTTACCCTCAAGTATTGCAGGGATAGTTTGATCCTGAATTGGTGTTGGAGAGGTATATTCCTTATATCTTATGTTGCTTTTTAACTCTTCACAAATATTAAAATCGCTAAATGAGTTTTTTGCAACATAAACATCCTCCGGCTTGCTCTCGCTTTGAGAATATCGGCTATTTTTAATTGCGTTTATTAACTGCGCATTTGGCGGTTTAGGCGCAAAAGTCCTATACGTTTTAACTCTGTAAGTATTTCTCATAAAATTCTGTTGATGAAGCGGCTAAATAAGGAATGCGTAGAGGAAAGATATGTAGTTAAACTGATGAATATCTTTATCTAATCAAAAACTATTAAGCAAATTTAAATTTCTTTAAATCAAACTTCTAAAATAGTATAACAGTTCTTATTTAATAAGTCAAGAAACTATAGGGCAATATTCCTTAAGCTAACCACTGCTTAAGAATTTCTAGTTTCTAGTTTCTAGTTTCTAGTTTCTAGTTTCTAGTTTCTAAATAATCTTCAATCATAAATCTTAAATCATAAATCTGTTTCTTTGTCTTGCATTCCAAGAAACAACCTGTTTATAATAAATTATGGGAGAAAGACATTCCAAACCAAAAAAGGAAAAAAAGAAGCCAAAGCAAGCTAAGCAAAAAATTGCTTAATAAACCTCATATTAACTTCATCTGTTGTTTTTGATTAAAAACTTAGGCACACTTTTGGTATTTATTACCCTATTCACACAATAAAAGACTATAATTAGTTAATGGCAAATGTAAAATTAACGACAATCTTTTCAAGAATACCATTAACCGAGTTAAAAAACTCCGAAAAAAGAAAACCTAGCTATTGGCTTAAAAAGCTTAATTTCCAAAGAGAGCAAGCCAGGATGGATAATACCGGAATATTAAATGGAGAATTCGTAAGTAAAAAAGATCAAGACCTTGCGATATCGGGAAAAAATGAACAAACAAAAAATACAGGCGCAAAAAAAGAAGCCGACAGGCAAATCTTAAATGATTTAGTAAAAAAATCAAATAGGTCTATTGTTAGCATTTCTTCCTTATTCCCCTGGACTCTTTTTCCTAACACTATCGAGGTTGAAGAAAGCAGGGTTACCTTTATATTTAGGCAATTTCTTTCGTCTCAATCCCACAGTGTTGATATCAAAGATATTTCCAATGTTTTTATAGAATCATCATTGTTTTTCGCCACGCTGCAGGTTGTTTCCCGTACTTACATCCAAAATGATATCCGGATAGGAAATTTAAACAAAACAAAAGCAAGAAAAGTACTAAGAATTATCGAAGGACTCAGGACGTTCGCGGAAAACAATATTAATACTTCCGATTACGAGATTGATGAAATTATCTCAAAAATCGAAGAATTACATACACACGAAGACACTAAACAACAGACCGACTAACTACTTTTTTCTTTTTTCCAGATCTGATTGTTTTTCTTTGATTAAATCAACCATTCCTTTAAACTTTTTTAACTTAGAGGTGCAGAAAAAATCCTGGCAAGCCTGAGGCCTTATCTTATGAATAGAACATTTATTGTCTTTAAGATAGGCACAACTGCCATCTTTTTTCTGCTTTAAAATATTTGCTCCACACGAAGCAGCATTTTTAAAATTCTCAACTAAACCAAACTCTTCCAGCTGGGTTTTGTATTTTTTTGATTTATATTCTTCTTCGGTTAAGTTTATTAAAAATAAACGGCAGCAAAGACCACATTGAGAACAATCATTTACCATAAATTCTTTATTGAAAATTTTGAACAAACTTCAATCTCTTATATAAATGCAGAAATAGCAGTTATAACACCTAGTAACAATGCCAGAAGATTTGGAATCAATAGAAACCAGTCCTTTCTTCCGTAAGCATATAGGCTCCAAAAAAATCCATTGAAAGCAGTGGCAAGCGGTTGAACAAAGATATTACTTTTGCCGGAAATGTTTGAATTAAACACCTCGATGAGCGAGATAAACATTACAATTGCTAAAAACGAAGCGATACTCCCGATAATTTTTTCATTTTTCCTAAGTACTCTTCGAAATGAATTTTCCACACTAATATATTAGCACATTGGTACCTGATCTAATATCTAATGTAGGTCTATTGCTTTTGTCTTAAACCAAATTATAGAAACTTTTTTACAGAAATATTTTCTGATAGAATAATTCTATGACAAGTTACGATAATAAATATGGTTTTAAAGATAATAAAAAAGCTCAGCTTTTCCACAAATCCAGACGAATGTTTTGCATAAAAGATAATAAGCTTTATATTGCAGCTGCAAATTTAAACTATACTCATGCCGTTTGGTTCGAAAAAGAAGGATGGATAACGCAAGAGAACGACTCTCTTGTGAGCGAAATTACCCGAGGCTTTGTTGACTCACTGGGAAATGTGCATTTCTATGTGGGTTTTGATATGAGAATTACCAAAAAAGCTTTTCAAGAAACAATTAAGCATTTACCTGAATTAATTGAGACACTAAATTTAAACAAGGAAAAGATTGTTTACGGAGGAAGAGGGAAAAATAAAGACGGAAAGTTTGAACCAACTAAATCCTATGGCAAAATTCGAGAATTACTTTAAAAGCGTTGAGCATACTGGGCAAGACCTATTTAGTCATTATAACTGATCATACCCATCGCTTAGTAAGCATGTGGATAACTAACCCTCAACCGCAACTTCAAAACCACCGTAAGCCATGCGCTTCATATCAAAAGGCATAGAGAAATCTTTATACTTTTCCCCTAACCTTTTCATTTCCTCCATTACCTTACTATTGACCTCGTCTCTATGTTTTTTAGATTCAAAGACAATGAATGAAAACCAAACGATTTCATCCGGATTTGCTTTTGCCATTTCGGTAAAAGTTAAGGTTTTCTCATCACCCATTTCTTGCGGATCAAGGTCTTCGCCTATGCACTCAAAGTATTCAAGTGCTCCGTTTTTTATCCACATATCTCGCCCTTCACCTGCCATTTTCTTATACTCATCTACCTTGTTTTTAGGTACTACAAGAACAAATCCGTCTACATATTTTGCCATTTTACTCACCTCCTTTTATTATTAAGATGAATATATTTTATTCATCGTTAGTTTTATTGTTATTACAATATTGTAAGAGGTTAGTAGGACTTTAATGAAAGATTAGCTGAGCATACCGGTCTAGACCCGTTTTGTCGTTATAGCTTATAATAACATTAAGCTAGTTTATAGGGATGCCTAGAGCCTGAGCTAGGTTGTTGATAAAATCTCCAATTAACTTACTCTCGTTTTCTTGTCCAAAACTATTTGACCACCCTATCAAATATTTGGCTGATACTTCTACTTTTGATTTCGGTGGGACTAAATGAATAAAAGACAGTAATGCATAAGTTTTTCTCCTATTTATGATTGATCTCAATTCACCAGCAAGCTGTCTTAAGTTATGGATTGTTTGCTCTAACTCATTTTGATTCAGCAATACTTCTTCATGCAATTCTCCAGGACCATCATAATCATGATTCTTCTTGAAGGTTGAGCGTTGACGCACATTAGCATATTTAGTTATAGTTGTGATAATTTCCTTTTTTTTATTATCCATTTGACGTATGGGTTCCCAGAAATAATAGACAAGCAAATATCCGACACCGCCTAATGTAGGTGGTAAAAGATAAGGATATAATTTTTCTATGTCTAACATATTTAAATTTTTATTTTTTTAATATTTTTATAAACAAACTTAGTTCGAATTCAAATCTACCCTCACGCCAATACCCTCGTAGCCAATTTCAACTATAGTTAATATATAACTAAACCCATCTTTGCCTATGAATTTAAACCTCTTTCCGCTTTTTACGCCTTCATATTCCTCTGAAGTTTTTTCAGGAAAAGTTATTGTTAGATTAGAATAGTCCCGATACAAAACCCAATTGACACCAACAGCAACACCGCTTATGGGATCGATAAACGATTTACCCTGATCAATATTTATTAAATTATCTGTTGTAGGATCAGTTGGAATCATGGACGGTGTCATTTGGGGATCAATTGAAGGGTTTGAGGTCGATGAATTAATATCCTTTTGTATGTCATTCGATGGCATAATCATTTTTCCTATAAAAATAAGGACTATGCCGACTATAATTGCCCCGCCAAATCTTTGAGGATTTGTTAGATTTTTGAAAAGGGAGAGAATAGCGTTTTTGTTAAATATCAACTTATTCGTCGTGCTTTTTTGGACAGTTTTCCAATTTCCCGAAGCGATACTCGTGAAGACTACCTCATAGTCACTCTCGTCACCCCAAGCAATTAACGCAATCTTTTCTCGTATATCTGGGTTTTCTAAATGCCATGCTGGTTTAAATTCAGGTGAACCGTTAATATATACTTTTAGAAAATTATTGTGGTTAATCTCAAGCTTTATTGTCAACATTCTGTCATCGGGGTATTTTTTGGTTTTATTTAACTCTTTTATCCACTCTCCATTCCGATATGCTGTAAAACCATATTCTTCATCAGAAGAAGTAGACCCTAAATGGAATAATAAACTGTCTTCACTTCGAAGAGGAAGTATAACGCCATTTGGATTAACTAATTTAAAACCCGCCCGCCAATAAGAACTATTGGGTTTTATTGTGAACTGGAGTTCGCTTATTTTGCCGTTAACTTTGACTTCTCTAAAATCTGCACCTTGCGCGTTGCTTGTTTTGTGAGCTGTCCAATTATTCATTTTCTTATTTGCTATAAAATAGGTGCACGTGCTTGCTGCCAGGCTTGAGCCCTTTCGGGCATTACGCTTCGCTAAAGATTCTAACCAAAACCTGCCTGCCGGCAGGCAGGTAAACGGATTCCCGCCTTGCCTCGCCCGACATCGCAAGACTAAGTCGCTGCGGGCGGGCTAGAACCTGAGCTGGGAGACTAGGATTCGAACCTAGATACCGAGATTCAGAGTCTCGTGTCCTACCATTAGACGATCTCCCAGCACAAATTCCAGCGATAGCGAGCCCATTGTCCCTGCCTCTTCGGCAGGTCGCCGACGAGGCGACTACCATTAGACGACCTGGCAATGATTATAAGTCTTATTATATCAATTTAGAAGTTATATTTGAAACAAGCTTCTATAAAATGAGAAAATCTATGCAGCCGAGGGATGAAGTCGTAAACGCTCTTCGACTCGCGTTAATCTTTTTCTTTGGTCCATTTGCTCCTTATCCAACATGCTAAGCATTGTATCTTGATCTTTCTTTAAAGATTTTAATAATTTCCCATGGCCTATAAGTATTTTTCCATGTCCATTAAGTGTTTTACTGTGCTCCTTTAGTATTTCCCCATGCTCCCTTAACGCCTCCCTTTGATCCCTCAACATCTCTCCGTGATCGCTGAGTATTTTCCCATGGCCTCTGAGTATTTTCCCATGCTCACCAAGCGTTTTTTGTATCGGAGCTAATTTTTCGTCCAAAAGTTTGGAGATTTGTTGCAAATTATCTGGCATATTTAAATATTTTTATCACACTTTTATTAACTTGTCTAGATAATTAAATACTTACGGCCACTCGACAAGCTTTTTGCAGTGTTTTTTAAATATCTTTTACGTTTTAAGTTATTAGTTTTATATTTTTTACGGGGTTGGGGTAACTGCGGATGTTGGAGTAACAGATGAGGTTGGTTTAACAGTGTTTTTCCTAAGGCCTTGAATAATTCTTCCCGCATCTTGTCTGGCAAGCTGTAAATCCCTACGGCCTGCAACCAATTTTGCTCTTGCGGATTGAAGCGTGGTTTTATTTCCGGGATATCCATCCGGCGTTAATGGAGTTACCAAATCTCTTGCTGCTTGAGCTTGAGTTTTAGCATCTGTGATTTTAGCTTTCATGTCTGTAAGAAGTAAATCCAAAGACGCTGTGTCTTCCCCTTTTATTTTTGCTTCCGCAATTCTTGCTTCTAATTTCCCCGCAAGGGAACTCATTCTATCTGCAGCAACATCAAGCCCTTCCGACGTCGCTAAAATGTGAATCTTAGGCACAAATAGAGCATATATCCTAAATCCTTTTACAATTGACTGAATATCTGTTTTTAGCGTCGCGTTATCCGTATCGGCATCAATTTTTGCTTTTAACGCAGTTAAATTTGTAATTTCCGTTTGAATTTGCGAAACCATTGTTGATTTTTGGGTTGAGCTAAGTTTTTTAAACGCATTAATTTTTGCAATTAATCTATCCAGAGAGGTTATTCTTCTGTCTATTTCTCTTGTTGCCCTTTCTCTTAAATTCTCAGAGATTCTTTCCTGAGTCTTAGTAACTTTTGCCTCTCTTTGAACAAGTTTTTGCTGCAACTTCTCTCTTGCCGCGTCAAATTTATTAACAGGAGTGACAGTTTGTCCGTAAACAGGCGCCGCTGTAAGTAAAAGCGATATTAATATTAAGCTTAATGTTATTTTTTTCATATTATTCTAAATTAATTTGCTGTTCGTTTAAATTTTTATCAATATCTGTTACGTCGCTATTAAGACTGTCTATGTTTTGATCCAAAACTTTTACATCCTTATCCAACTGCTGATCGGTAGTGTTTTTGGCATCATCTGTAGGCGAAGCCTCCACGGTCTGACTGCTCTCTTGCTTAATAATTTTTGTTTCCTGTTTTGTAGAATTCCCCTGAAAATAAAAATATCCAACGCCCGTAAACATTAATAAAACCGCTGCGATTGCAACATAAAGCAAGGTTTTTGATGGTTTTTGCTGAACCATTTCCAGCTGGGGAGTGTTTATTGGAGGATTTTCTTGTTCCATAGCACTACTTAGAATAAACTAAAACTTAAGTTTCTGTCAAGCTTTTTAAGACAACAAACTAACGCTTTCCGATAGTATATTTTGCTATTAGAAAGCGTTAGAAACCCCTAGCCACATGAGTTGAGACGTACATATTTATATTCGACATCTCTAATTACTCAACAACATAATAAAATTTCTAGGTTAACAAGGGGAATAAAAAGACGTAAGAAAAAAGTAAGAAAAATCTAATTCTATCTAAAAAGCTTTTGAACGTAAGGAGCAAAGATAAGAAAACCAACCATTACGGATCCTGTTGCAATAATAAGCACCATTCCGGCCGCAACATCTTTAGCGATTTTTGCTTCCATGCGATGCTCACTGGTAATTAAATCTGTCATTTGTTCAATTGAAGTATTAATCATCTCGGCAGAAATAACCAGTAAAATCATAACGCCCAAAATTCCCATTTCAAATGCGTTTACGTGAAAAATTAAACTCATTACAATAACGATAAGTGACGCTATAAAGTGGATTTGAAGAGTTTGATTATTCTTTAAGGCATAAGATACTCCTGCAAGAGCGCATTTAAAAGAAAATCCCAAACGTTTAAGACTCATAGCTTAGTATTATAATATTTGTTTTGCAATTAAGAAAGTAAGCAAAGTTATTCCTGCTCCCAAGATACTTCCCGTAAGCAGTTCTTTTGGTGTATGTTTTTTTAGCTTTAACCTGGACCAGGCAACCAAAGGCAAAACCCAAAATAAAACAATTAAAGTATTAATTCCATAAAAAATCGCAATGCTTAAAATAAAAGCGCAGGACACTGCCATATGGATGCTTGCTTTAAGATAAATATTAACAAAAGTAAAAATTAACATTCCCATAAAAATTCCCAAAGAAACAATTGAAAGATGGAAAAATAGCCCTTTATACATCATGGAAATTAATAAATACGAAAAGGCTAAGATTAAGGCAATAATATAAAATTCCTCCCTTTCTTCCTTAACAGATAAATCCTGATCGGAAAAAACTCCTCTTAATCTCCCTACTAAAAGCAAAACTCCGGCAATAACCAAAAAAATAGAGGAAAATAATAGCCATTTTAAAGCAGAAGAAACATTGGTTGTTTGGCGGTAAACAATAATGTAGGGCATTAAGAAGAAAAAAAGCACGGGGTTAAAAAGAATAGAGATAAGTTTTGCGGACAGCTGTGATCTCATTTAATTTAATTTTCCAAGCGAATAGTCTTTTCCTAGTTTTTCCAAAACCTGCGGCAAAGGAAGACCTTTTTCCCGGCCGGTAAATATTTTATACAAAACAGCCATTTTTATTTCGTTTTTTGTCATAACCTCTTTTAATACCGGAAAAATATTTTCCTCTGTCCAGTTTTTTTGACTAATTAAGTTTAATTTTTCCTTTATATCCCCTGCAATTTCTTTTTCGGTAGGGGACAGCTGAATATTTATTCTCCCATAAACCGGCTCAACCACCATATCTTTAAACTCCGCCAGAGTTTTTATCCTCGTTTGGGCAAGTTCAATTATGGAATTTATTGAATCAGGATTTTCATTGAAAACATCTTTAATTTCCCCGTCATCTTTATAAAATTCAAGCAACTTATCCTTTAATTGATCTATGTTTAAAGACCTAATCCAAACACCATTTATCCATTCAAGCTTGGTAGGATCAAATTTAGGGTTTGAGGTATTTATGTCTTTAAGCTTAAAGATTTTTATCATTTTTTCCAGTGATAAAACTTCTTCGTCTCCACCGGGATTCCAACCAAGAAGAGCAATAAAATTTAAAACTGCTTCTTTTAAATATCCTTCATTTTTATAATCAAGCGCGGATTTTGCCCCATGCCTTTTTGATAATTTACCTTTATCGGGACCAAGAATAACAGGTAGATGAACAAATTCCGGCTTATCCCAGAAAAAACAATCGTAAAGATAGATATGTTTAGGAACAGAAGAAATCCACTCTTCCCCCCTAATAACATGGGTAATCCCCATAAGATGATCGTCCACTACATTTGCAAGATGATATGTAGGAAATCCGTCTGATTTTAAAATTACAAAATCCTGCTGGTCTTTTCCCTCAAAAGTAATTTTTTTATCCCCTACGAGATCGATCCACGAAAATGTTTTATCTTCCGGCATTTTTGCCCAAATTGCGCCGTCTTTTTCGTAAGCAATTTTTTTACTAAGTAAAATATCAACGTGTTCTTTGTAAATATCTTTTCTTTTTGATTGGTAAGTTACTTCCCCATCCCAATTTAAATCCAGCCATTTTAAAGAATTAAAAATTGCATCTTCCGCCTCCTCAACATATCTTTTTCTGTCCGTATCCTCAATCCTTAAGAAGAATTTTCCGCTTTGGTTTTTTGCAAAGAGATAATTATAAAGAGCTGTTCTTATTCCGCCAATATGGGGTATTCCGGTGGGACTGGGAGCAAAACGCACCCGCACTTGTTGTGATAATTTATCCGGTGTCATAACTTGCATTGTATCGTAAAGTTAAATTATACTCAATACATGCCCACCCTTAACGAAGTTGCGCTGGAAACAAAAACAATTATAAAATGGGGCGCAGTTGGATTAACCCTCTTAATAATAATCTTTTTTCTGTTTAAAGGAGGAACAATAATTAAGGATATTTTTTATCCTGCAAAACCAACTCCTCCAACTGTTGGTTTTGGTAAACTTACACCTATTGAATTTCCTACCGGTAAATATATAAAAACCTACAACTATTCCCTGGATACACTTACAGGAGAATATCCGGAATTTCCGGACAAAATCAAAGTTTTTCAAATAGCTCCAAACGAAGGAGACCTTTTAGCTCTTAAAAAAACTCAGGATAAACTTGCCAAGATTAGTTTTTACTCCAAGCCTATTAAGATATCAAAAGATGTATATAAATGGAACGACGGCAGCAAGATTATGCGGGAAATTTCTTACAATCTCTTAACTTCGGATTTTACTCTTACATCTTCTTATTTATCTGACTCAAGTGTTCTAGAAGCAAGAAATTTACCCGACAGTGAAAATGCAAAAACAATAGCCCAGTCTTTTTTAAACAACATGGACTCTTTTCCAACGGATATTGACACAGCTAAAACTCAAGCATATTTATACGCAATTAGCGGCAACCAACTTGTTACGTCCAGTAGTCTTTCCGGTTCCCAAGTTATTCAGGTTCACTTCTTTCAATCAGACGTTGACAAAAAAAAGATCTACTATTCTGTGCCGGGAGGGTCTATGGTATATGTTTCCATAGCTTCGGGTGATTATGGACCGCAGATAATTACTGTTAACTTTTCCCATCAATATGTTTCCGACAAATCGGAAACTTATCCCTTAAAATCAGCTAAGGAAGCGTTGGACCAACTAAAATCCGGCGGCGGGCATATTGCGCTATATGACGGAAACGACGAAGACATATCGGTTAAAAATATCTCTTTGGGATACTATATTGGAGAAAATAAACAAGACTACTTAGTGCCCATTATAATCTTTGAGGGAGAAGATAATTTTGTTGCTTATGTTTCCGCGGTTAAGGACGAATGGTTAAATAATTAATGTTCCCGGAAAGCTCATTAAGTATTAACTGTGTATCAAAAAATCTATCTTCGCTTCCCATTACTACAATAACCACAGTATGTACATCCGTATCTTGAGTAAATGATTCGGAAGTTACTAAGACCTGCCCTGCCTCCTCCGTATACCCTGTTTTTATTCCATTTATGCCATTAAACCCAAGCAGCTTGTTAAGATTATTCAGTTCATAAACATTTTTCCCGCTTATGTCCGTAATTACTTTATCCTTGGTTGAAACAACTTTGGCAAATTCAGGACTTTGAATTGCAATCGCTGACAATCTAGCAAGATCTAAAGGAGTTGTGTAGTTTCCATCATCCAAACCGCTTGTGTCTTCGAAATGCGTATTTTCCAACTTCCATTTTTGCGCATTTTCATTCATTATTTTAACAAATTCTTTTTCTCCCCCCGGAAAATTTACGGCAATTGTAAGAGCAGCGTCATTGCCGGAAGGAAGTAACATACCATAAAGAAGGTTTTCAAAAGTTACCTTTTCTCCCTGCTTAAAGCCCACCACTGATCCCTCAAAGATTGAGTTCTTAACTAACATTTCGTCTTTTAAGCTAAAATAATCAAGCGCTGTGATTGCTGTCATAATTTTTGTAGTAGAAGCAAGTGTAAATCTTAAATCCGGATTTTTTGCGTAAAGCACTACTTTTGAAGCCCCGTCCATGACAATTGCTCCCTTTGCGGAAACCGCAGGATTAAAATCACTTTTAAGAACGGGGTATTTAACACTACTAATTGCAGCCTTTGGCTCCGGCAGTAAGATTGTTTTCTTAATATACTCCCTGAAATAAATCTCCAAAGACAAAAGCATTAAAAAAGCAACAAGCAGAAATAGCGGGAAAAAAATAGAAAAAAAATGTTTTAACTTATTTAAGTTCAGAAAGCCTTTCATCAACCCTTTCCATGTCTCTTGGGAACAAACTTGCCTCACGGATATTTACCAAACCCAGAATATCTTTTGTTAGTCTTTCCAACCCCATTGCGAAACCGCCTTCGAAAGGCATTCCGTATTTAAATGCCTGAAGATAAACTTGAAAATTTTCTTTTTTATTTCCCCACTTTTTTATATTTTCCAATAGCATTTCGTAATCATTAATCCGCTGTCCTCCCGTTACCCATTCTTCCGTAAAACCAAGCATGTCAAAGCTTAAAGTGTAATCCGGATCTTTTGGATCAGGCATTGTGTAAAAAGGTCGTTTTTTAGTTGGGTAGTGGGTTATAAACACAAATGGTACTCCTGTTTGGTCTTTTGCCCACTGGCAAATTTCTTTTTCGTCTTTCGGATCCAAATCCGGCTCTTTCCGGTTATCATTTCCAGTACGCTTAAAAACGATTTCCTGCGCTTCTCTCATTTTTAACCTTGGTATTGCTTTTTTTATTTCCGGAATCTCCATATTGAAAAGTTTTAATTCCTGCTCATTTTCTCTTTTTACAGCTTCCAAAATAGACTTAATTACTTTTTCCACTTCGTCCATTAAGTCTTCCCAGGAATTAATAAACCCCATTTCCACATCAAGACTAGTGTATTCACTAAGGTGTCTTGTAGTTACAGATGGCTCGGCTCTATATGCATGGGCAATTGTAAAAACTCTTTCAAATACGGAAACCATTATTTGCTTATAAAGCTGCGGCGACTGGGCAAGATAGGCTTTCCTGTTGTAGTATTCTATTGGAAACACTTCTGCTCCCCCCTCTGTTGCTATGGGTACAATTGTAGGAACAAAAATTTCCGTAAAACCATCTCCTTTTAAGGTATCTCTAAAAGTCTTAGCAATTGTTTCCTGAATTTTAAAAATTGCAGAAATCTTTGGATGCCTTAAGCTTAGCCCCCTGTTATCGAGTAGTGTTGGCAGCTCTAAATTTAAATGATCGGATCCTGTGTCAAAAGGTAATGTTTCTGCTTTTGATAAAATCTTAATTCCTGTTGCTTCCAACTCTACAATTCCTGTAATTAAATCTTTGTTAATAGCGTTTTCCGGTCTTTTGTTAACTTTACCAATAATTTCGACAACATCTTCCGGTCTTAATTCTTTAGCAGACTCATACGCAGACTCCGAAACTTTTGCATTAACAACAACCTGAATAATTGCGCTTCTATCTCTGATGTCCAGGAAAACAAGCTTGCCATGATCCCGTCTAAGCCTTACCCATCCCTGAATTAAAATTTCCTGACCGGCAAAACCTAGCGTTTCCTTAATTAAAATCCGTTTTTGCATAGTTTTATAATACAGAAATTACCCTCAAATAACAAGCTATTTGATACATAAATACTAAGTGTTCAAAAAATATTTAGAACACGTCCCTTTGCCTTCCCCTCCCATTTTTTAAAAAAATGAATTGGATATAGTTCAATGATTTGAACCATTGAACTAATAGCAACCAAAAAAAGTTCTTGACAGAATTTTTAAGCTATGCTAATCTTTCCCCGAATAATGAAATTATTTGCTAGATATTACGCACAGTTTATTACTTCCATTGAATAGAGGTGGGCTATTTGTGCCCAAAACACCTCTTTTCAAGGGAAGTTTTTTTATGTTAATATGACAAAAGAAGGAGAGCATCATATGCCCGAACCTACAGCAGAAAATAACGTATTAGGTGCCCCAAAAACACCAATAGAAGCAACTGGACAGGCCATGAGTCCGGAAGATACTATTGCCGGTCTTCCTTTATCTCCCGCAAAAAATAAAACAGCAACACAAAGAGATAACCCTGTTAAAGGCAGCAATGGTTCTCCGTTTCTTGAAAATCATTTAAGAGTAATTGGAACAAGATACGAAGACGAACACGATGGCCATCTAAGCTTACCCCCATTATTTAGAAGATCCCAGACAATTCCGCCAACAGAAACAGCCAGCGCAGATATAGTACAAGAAACTCCGGACCATATTCCCCCCGGAACATTTTTTAGTCCTCCTAAAACTGAGTTTTTTACAAACCATATTGATGCACTTACAGGACAAAAAGGAAAACTTCCTCCAATCCCGGTTCCATTAGCAAAGACTGATGAAAAGCCACCCACACCTAAAGTCAGACGATATTATCCCACAGACGATGATCTGCGCCGCCTTAACAGAGTAATGGGAGGAAACGGCCCTATTATGCAATCACCAAATAATCCGGAAGAAAACAATGATCCAAATCAAACTACTTAATACTTAAATCTCTAATTCTCAGTTGGAGTTTTTTGTTTCCATTCCACTCATCTTGCTCCAGGACATAAGCAATATTTACCTCGTCCCCTATTGATAGCTCTTTTGACTTCTCCCCCATTCCAAAAGCAATTCCATCAAAACTTGTGATTGGTGATTGCCTGCCTGCCAGCGAGACAGGATGATTGATAATTGATGATTTGAGCTTAAGCTTAAGATGCTTACCATCCTGACCAACTAATCTAATGTCATTAATTATTGCTTTGGAAGAAAACACAGGTGTTGGGTTTCCCATTCCAAAAGGCTCCATTTTTTGCAACTCATCCGATAATTCAAAAGACACCAAAGAAAGAGGTATTTCGCAATCTATTTTAGTAATTTTTTTAAGATGTTCTTTTGTAATTAATTCTTCCCCAAGTTTTTCCAATTTTTCCTGAAGTTCTTTTAATTTTGAAGTTTCTACCGTAAACCCGGCTGCCATGGGGTGCCCGCCAACATTAACCAACATATCGGAAGCTGTTCTTATAAAGTCCGTTATATTAAAACCCTTAACAGACCTTGCAGATGCTTTACTGAATTCCTTTCCAACCGATACAACGATTGACGGTTTATAAAATTCTTCCACCAGCTTTCCGGCAACCAAACCAATAACCCCTTGCTGATAATCTTTATCGCTTACGAAAATAAGATTACCTATTTTTGATTTTTGAGATTTGATATTTGATATTGCAAGATCAACTGTTTCCCGGGTTAACTCTTGTCTGTCTTTGTTTGTTTCGCCCAATTTTTGTGCCAACGCCCTAGCTCTAGCTTTATCATTTGTACATAAAAGCCGAAGTGAATCTATGGCAAGATCCATCCTCCCCATCGCATTTATTCGGGGACCAATAATAAAACCAATCTCATAAGTTCCAATTTGTTTTTGGGAACTAATTCCTGCCTCGCTAAAAATTGCCAAAAGCCCAATCCTCTTGGTTGTATTTAACTTTCTAAGCCCTTCTTTTAAAATAGCTCTGTTTGCCCCAATCGCAGGCACCATATCCGCAACCGTTGCAATAGCAGCAAGCTCGAGATGATTGATCATTGATGACCCGCCTGCAACGCTTATGCTTGCATTGCGGGCAGGTTGATCATTGATGATTGCCTGCGCCAGCAAGTAGGCTACTCCTGCTCCGCACAACTTTGTAGTATGAACAATTGCGACTGCTTTTGGCTTTTCTTTATCAACCGTATGGTGATCGGTAATAATTACATCAATTCCCTCTTTTTTGGCAAATTCCACTGCCTCTTTTGCAACAATCCCATTGTCCACCGTAATAATCAATTTGGGATTTGTGATTTGTGATTTTAGATTTAATATTCCTTTTATCGAAAGGCCGTATCCTTCATCAATTCTGTGGGGAATATATGGCAGCACTTTTGCTCCTAAGCTATACAGTGTTTCCCAAAGAATTGTGGATGCGCAAATTCCGTCAACATCATAATCACCATAAACAACAATTTGCTCATTGTTTTCAATTGCCTTTTTAATCCTTACAACCGCTTTTTTTAAATCTTCCGCACTAATTCCAACACTATCCGGAGTTACGTCGGATATCTTGGGATTAAAAAACTCTTCTTTGTCTTTTTTTGTTTTTATACCCCTGTTTTCAAGAAGAACCTCAACAACCTCCTCAATTGATTCGCAGTGTTTTAAATTCGCCGCTTCAAAGAAGCTAGTCCTCTTGGGGGATGTAATTTTAAATTTGGGATTTGAGATTGCCATCGGCCGTTGCTATACTATAACAAACTGAAGAAAGAGGAACAACTATGACCAAAAATATTCCTGCATTAATTTTAGAGATATGTAAAAAAATCCAAAACCTCGGTTACGAAATTTATTTTGTCGGCGGAGGCGTCCGGGATATTCTTTTAGAAAAACCTGTTAAAGATTGGGATCTGGCAACAAACGCAACGCCGGAGGAAATTTTAAAAATATTTCCGGATGGATTTTATGATAATAAGTTTGGCACTGTTGGCATTCCTGTGGAAATTGGTAAAGAAAAACAAGTAGTAGAAATTACAACTTACAGAACAGAGCGGGATTATAAGGATAGCCGCCATCCGGGAACTATTGAATGGGGAAAAACAATAAAAGAAGATCTGGCGCGCCGCGACTTTACCATTAACGCCATCGCTCTAAGCTTAGCCATCAGCTTAGTTGATCCTTATGGAGGGCAAAAAGATATAAAAGATAAGCTAATCAAGGCTGTTGGCAACCCCAAAGAAAGATTTAAAGAAGACGCGCTTAGACTAATGCGCGCGGTTAGGCTTGCCAGCCAGTTGGAATTTAAAATTGAAGAAAAAACCTGGCAGGAAATAAAAAACGACGCCGTTCTAATAAAAAATATTTCCGCAGAAAGAGTAAGAGACGAACTTTTAAAAATTTTGGCAACAAAAAATCCGTTTGACGGAATAACCTTACTAAAAGACTGCGGACTACTTGAACAAATTATTCCTGAACTTCTTGATGGAATTGATGTTTCCCAAGAAAGGCCGGGCAGACACCATACAGGGGATGTTTTTACACACAATATGAATGCTTTAAAATTTTGCCCGTCTGATGATCCGATTGTAAGATTTGCAACCCTACTGCATGATATAGGTAAACCAAAATCAAAATCCAGCGACGAGCAAGGTTTGGTAATTTTTCATAATCACGAGGTAATTAGCGCCAGAATGGCGGAAAAAATCTGTGATCGGCTAAAACTTTCCAGAAGAGATAATGAGAAGGTTGTTGATTTAATCCGCTGGCATATGTTTACGGTAGACGAACACATTACAGATGCAGCTGTAAGAAGATTTATTCGAAGAGTTGGAGTAAATAACGTGCGGGACATTGTTGACTTAAGAATTGGAGACCGCCTTGGCAGCGGAACACAAACCGCAGAAAGCTGGAGATTAAAACTATTTAAAAAACGGGTAGATGATCAGTTCAAACCAAAACCATTTTCCATAGAAGATATGGCGATTAATGGAAATGACATAATGAAAGAATTAAATATTAAACCCGGTAAAAAAGTTGGAGAGATCCTGCAAAAACTTTTTGAAGAAGTGGACGAAGACCTTTCTAAAAACACCCGCGAACACCTCTTGGAAAAGGTAAAAGAGCTAGGCTCAACCCCAGGGGTCGGAAGCTAGAAAAGATCCAGAAAAACAGGCCAATTTGTGAAAAATGAGGGATAAAAGTTATTGATTTATTATTCTTTTTTTGTTATTCTCTCTGAATGAAGAAATTTTTTACCTCCGAGTCCGTTACCGAAGGACACCCCGACAAGATTTGTGACCAAATAGCAGACACAGTTTTAGACGCAGTTTTAAAAGACGACCCAAACTCCGCTTGTTGCTGTGAAGTTTTTACCACAACCGGAATGGTAGTTGTTGGAGGAGAAATTACAACCAAAACTTATGTAGATGTCCAAGGAATAGTTAGGAATGTTTTAAAAGATATCGGATACACCAATGCCGACTATGGAATAGATTATAAAAGTTGCGCAGTAATAAATGTAATCCACGAACAAAGCGTAGATATTGCCCAAGGAGAAGATCCAAAAAAGGCAATGCATAAAGCCCAAGGAGCAGGAGACCAGGGAATGATGGTCGGGTACGCATGCACGGAAACTAAAGAATTAATGCCTTTACCAATAATGTTGGCCCACGGACTTACTAAAAGGCTTGCGGAGGTTAGAAAAAAGAAAATTATCCCCTATCTTCGGCCGGATGGAAAAGCCCAGGTTACAGTTGAGTACGAAGAAGAAAAACCAATCGGTATAGAAACAGTGGTAATCGCAGCTCAACATAATGATGGAATTCCCTACAAAAAAATTAGAGCCGACATTATTAAACACGTTGTTGAACCTATTTGCAGAAAACTATTAAGCAAAAAAGCAAAAATCTATATTAACGAAACAGGAAAGTTTGTAGTAGGAGGCCCTCAGGGAGACACCGGAGTTACCGGAAGGAAAATTATAGTTGATACTTATGGCGGAATGGCCAGGCATGGTGGAGGAGCATTTTCCGGCAAGGTACCAAACAAGCAGGACAGAAGCGGAGCTTATATGGCCCGTTATATTGCTAAGAACGTAGTTGCAGCGGGGTTAACCAGCAAATGCGAAGTTCAGCTTGCTTATGCAATTGGCTATCCGCAACCGGTTTCTGTTCATGTAAGCACATTTGGAGAAGGAAAAGTTAACGACGAAGTTATCGAAAAAGCAATTAGAGCAACTTTTGATATGAGCCCTGCGGGAATTATTAAAACCCTTGATCTAAAACGTCCAATTTACAGAAAAACCGCCACCTATGGACATTTCGGCAGAAATGAATTTCCATGGGAAAAAACCGATAAAACCGCACTCCTCAAAAAATACCTAAAATAATTTCTCCATAAAGGAATAATCTTCAATATTGCAATTGAACAAAGGACGTTGAGTTTTTACGAAAGAGCGAAACAGGGGGATTCCTCAGCTCGAAGAGATTGAGGAGGGGGTGAAATCTCCCGTTGAGCGAAAAAGTAAAAATAGTCCGACTTCATTTGCAAAGAGCTTCTGCTTCTCTTGTCGGCACAAGAGAAGAACAAGCCAGAATGACAATTCCCCCTGGATTTGATAAAATTACATAATGACTAAACAAGAGCTCCGTGACCAGCTAAAACAATCTATGCTGGCAAGAGACGAATTTAAAACCTCTGTTTTAAGGATGCTTATTTCCGCAATCGGATATATGGAAATCCAAAAAGGCGGCGCAGGATACGAAGCAACCGAAGAAGATGTTATGACATCAATCGAAAAGCAGGTTAAACAACGCAAAGATTCCATAGAGCAATACGAAAAAGCAGGAAGAAACGATTTAGCAGATAAAGAAAAACTGGAGCTGGAAATGCTTGAAAAATATCTTCCTGAACAGATGAATGAAGAAGAAATCAGAAATCTTGTTAAAGAAGCAATTTCCCAAACAGGCGCAGCAAATCCGCAAGATATGGGCAAAGTTATGGGAGCTTTAATGCCAAAAACAAAAGGCAAAACAGATGGAAGTTTAGTAATTAAAATTGTCCGCGAAGAACTAGCCTAACTTTATTTTTTGCCTCTTAATTCCTGCCAGAGAACCAGAAGCGGAGAAGCATTAAAGACAGATGAATAAGTTCCGCTAACTATTCCAACTAAAAGAGCAACGATAAACCAACGGATTGTTTCTCCGCCAAAAAGAAGAACAGCCAGCAAAACTAGCACAACGGTTAACGAAGTGTTTAACGACCTATCCAAGGTTTGCAAAATGGAATCATTTACTACCTGACCAAAAGCATGGGATGGATTCCTTTTAAGGTTTTCCCTGATTCTGTCAAAAACCACAATGGTATCGTGGACCGAAAAACCTATTACTGTTAAAACCGCTGTAACAAAAAGTGAATCAATTTCTACTCCAAAAAAATGACCAAGAATTGCAAATATTCCAACAACAACAAAAACATCGTGGACAAGCGCTACAACCGCGCAAACCCCAAACCTAAAGCTGCTTGCAGGCTTGGGCACTTTTCTAAAAGAATAGGTAATGTACAAAACAATTAAAAATGAAGCCAGAATAACGCCCTGTACCGCATTCCTGGTTGTTTCGGCTCCAACCGACGGACCAATTGTTTCAAACTCTTCTTCTTTAAAATTTGCAAAATCTTTTTTTAAGCTATTTACCAACTTACTGTTTTGGCTTTGGTCTATAGGCTGAGTTCTAACAAAAAGCAGATTATTGGACCTTTCGATTGTAGATATTTTTATTTTTTGCGCAGACATCTCGCTTTTAACTAAATTTACAGCCTTATCGTTTACCGGCTGCCCAAAAGACATTGTAATTCTTGATCCACCGGTAAAATCAATTGATAAGTTTAGCCCATAAAAGATTACCGCCAGTATCCCCGGAATAATAATTAAAAATGATATTAAAAAATATATATTTTTTTTACCAATAATATTCATAAATTCAGTTAAAAATTAAAAGTGAAAAGTTAAAAGTTTTATTTTGTTTTCTAATTTTGAATTTTGCATTTTGAATTTTGAATTTTGAACTACCCATATTTTAATCTTAACAATGTTCGTGTTACAACAATTGCCGAGAACATAGAAACCAAAACTCCCAAAATTAATACAACGGCAAATCCTCTTACGATTCCCGTTCCAAATTTAATAAGTACCAAACATGTAATTATAGTGGACACATTGGAATCCCTTATTGATGTCCAGGCTCTGGAAAACCCTAGTTCGATAGAAGTTTTCTTGCTCTTTCCTTCCCGCTGCTCTTCCTTCATTCTCTCAAAAATTAAAATATTTGCATCTACTGCCATCCCAATAGAAAGGATGAACCCTGCAATACCCGAAAGCGTAAGAGTAACAGAAAAAGGAGTTAGGGAACTTGCTTTAAAAATCGCCAACACGATAAGCGCATAAAGAAGCAGGGCAACGCTTGCAATTACTCCCAGTTCCCCATAAAGGGCAACCATAAAAACAACAATTGTTATAAATCCAAGAACACCCGCAAAAAGACTCTTATCCAAAGACGAAGCTCCCAGCGTTGGGCCAATAACATGCGACTGCAGAGTGTTTAAAGGCACGGGCAATGCTCCGGCATTAAGCTCTGTTGTAAGAGTCTTGGCCTCGTCCACGGTAAAACCCCCTGATATTTCGGCATTTCCCCCAAGAATTGGTTCATTTACGTTAGGGGACGTTATTGCAAGGCTATCCAGCACTATTGCCAGTCTTTTACCAACCACTCTTTGTGTAATTTCCGCAAACTTCTGCTGGCCATTCGACGTAAAAGTAAGTAAAACCTGGGGCTTACCGGTATTTTGGTTAAAACCAACCGAAGACTGCTTTAAGTCGCTGCCGCTAAGGTTTGTTTTCTTATAACCAACAGGCAGGTTGATTGGATAAGCGGAAGACGTTGCAAGCTTTCCGGACTGCGTTCCAACTTCTTCCCAAAATGTAAGCTGCGCTGTTGTTCCGATAAGCTTTCTAACTTCATTAAGATCGGTTACTCCGGGCAACTCAACAATAATTCTGTAATCTCCGCTTACTTTTGATGTTTGAATAATTGGCTCCGCAACACCAAATAAATTTACTCTTTTTTCAATAACTATTTTTGCGGAATTTAGCGCGTCGTCCCTCTGCGCAGAAGGGATCGAGGACATATCTGCTTTAAGAGTAATACTTGTTCCTCCTGCTAAATCTAATCCCTTTCTAAAATCTAACGGTTTTGTTATTCCTATTTTTTGCAACACGGGCGATTGATTAAAATTAAGATTTTTTATAGGGCCAAAATTAAAATCTTTAAAAGCAGGCAAATTAATAAACACCGAAATAACGGTTAGCGCAATTATTACCCATAAAAGAAAACGGGGACTCCTCATAGATTCGATATACTCACTATGACACTGAGCGAAATCGAACGTGTCATGAAAGCATGCTTTCTTCGTCTCCTAAAAGCATCACTCTGGAACCGGAGAGAATCGACAGAATAAACGGATCTCTTTTTTTCCTTCTAAATCCAAACTCATCTTCCGTCATTACCGTATAATTAATTTCCGATTCTCTTTTTTTCTCTTCTTCCCTAATAAGTAGCGCCAATTCCGGCAAAACCACCGTACCGACAACCAGTAAATCTATTTCGTCGGGAGCATCTTTTATTCTTCTGACAAATTTTCCCGAAAACATTGCGTATTTTATTCTTCCCAGTTTTACCCTGTTTTTTATAATTTCCGCACCGAGTCCTATAACTTTTGAGCCAAGTCTTAATAAGTCGTAGTAATATGGATAGTTTTTGGCAAGCGAATAATAAACTCTGTTTGCTCTTGGCTCTCTAGACAGCACACCTTTTTTCTCCAGAAAGATAAGCTCTCTTCTTACGGCATTTATCTCGTCTCCTGTTCTGCGGACAAGCTCTCTCACGTGATACATATCCGAAGGAGATGCCAGGAAAACCTCCAGCAGTTTTATTCTTGCTTTTGATGTAATTAAATCAGATAACATAAGTTTACCCTTTTAAGGTCGCTCCTTAAGCCGCAGTCCGCCGGCTGGCGAAGTAAGGCGAAAGGTAAGACCAAAAGAGCCTGCCCCTTACTTAACAGTAACTACTCCATCTGTGGGCAGAATTTCAAACCAAATTTGCCCCTTATCAAACTTGATAGGAGTACCACTGTTATCGTTAATTATTGTTCTTGCAGTCCTGCTGTCTTTTTCCCATGTTCCCGTAATTTTCTTTCCATCCATAAAAATAGTTGCCCTGCCGGATCCTTTAGTTCTGTAAAGCAAATGGACATTGTTTTCGTAACCATCGTTTGCGCTGCTTTCTATCATGGAAAGAACTACGATATTTTTTGCCGTAAGCTGCTTGTCCGAATCTTTGTCTATATGGGCAACACCCGCATTATTTCTTTTGTAAGTATTGCTTTTTTGGTCATAAATCCAATCCACAAAATAATCCGAGCTACTAGTCCAGAATTCCAAATGTACGGTTTGGCTTAATCCCCTTTCCGAAACAGGAGCATCGTTTTTAAAGGAGTAAGAAACAAAATCCTCGTCCCATGAAGCGCCGTCTTTGCCGGTTGCAGTAAGCTTCCTGTTCGAAGCAGCGTACTCCCACAGTTTTTGTGTTGTGGAATACATTGTATGTTCTGTTGCGGCAGCATGTCCTAACCTATTATAATCGCGCCAAAATACAGGGTATCCGATCGAAAATTGGTTCATATCGTTGTATCCTCCCCAACCATAATCATCTATTTGCCCTAAAGCATCTGCCGGCCCCGGCTGATTAGCCCCCCCAACGTGTGTGTATAAAGGATAATCCCCATATTCGGATATAAAATCCAGGAAATATGTTCTTGCAGATCTTACAGGACCAACCTGACCCCCATCCTGACAATAATATACTGCCAGGAATCTGGTAATCCCTCCTTCTGCAACCGCCTCATACACTACGTCCGCAAAAGAAAGACCTGATTGAGGCCTTGCTTCCGAATGGTTTTCGATCATTACTCCAAGAGGCCTATGTTTTTCCCACCAATTTTTTTGCTGCTTGCTGTACATAGTCCCATTTAGGGGACAAGCTTCTGTTTTTGGTTGGCTTTGGTCAAAAACCAATTGGCCATTAATCTCTTTTTCCGGCTGACTTGAAGTAGAAACAATTTCCGAAGAAACTTTTCCGGAAAAAATAAAATATGACGCTCCTGTAGAAATTAAATAAATTCCCAAAACTAATGCTATTTTTAAAATGTTGTTTTTACTCATGTTACTTGCTGCTTGCTTCTTTTAAGGCTTTTTTTTCTTCTTCCGAAAGGTCGTAGTCCACGCCTTTTCCTTCTACCACTTTCTTAGCATACCATCTGGTACCGGATCTTGAATAGAGCCCGGAAATTACAACGCCTGTATCGTTACCATCGATTAATGATAACACGAAGCTCTGATCCCCTCCTGTGTCTTTAAAAGGGTTATATCTAATAAGCCCGACCTTTTGAATATGCAAAAGTCCGTCTTTTTGCAGCTTGGAACAATAAAGCTTTAAGCTGTCCATTTCCTTCTTGGATTTATCTACATTAACTAACAATTGTTCTAATATTTCTTTTAAGCTTTTTTCGCTAACTCCCTTAGTAAGATTGTTATAATGGGATAAATATCTCCAAACAAGAACCGTGAGAACTACAAGCCAGACAAAAAAAATAGCGCCAGCAATTAATGTTAAATTGGGTACCATACGTATCCATATATATTAGCCTCTTGACAGCCTTAGTGTCAATAGTGTAATCTTAGCTTCGAGCATGGCTAAAAGAAAAACTCGTCAGCAAAAAATTGCTTCGGATCAGCGACGACCCATCTCGGGTGAAAATACCTTTGTCTTCAGCCTTGCCAACTCATCGAAAATACCTCAAAAAACAATAATTAAAACAACTACTATGTATCCTTACTTAATTAAAGATCTTACAAAAACAGCAATCTTAACTGCCATCATAGTTACTTTTCAACTTTCTCTTTTTTTCCTATTAAAAAGCCATATCATAAGAATACCCGGTTTAGGTTATTGAAAAGGAGGTGATTACAAAATGGCAACAATGTATTGTGTAAAATGCAGAGCAAAGAGAGAAGATGCAAACGCAGAAAAGGTAACCATGAAAAATGGAAAACCAGCTCTCAAGGGCAAATGCCCAGTTTGTGGTACAGGAATGTACAAAATTGGAGCAGCCTAGTCTTGAAGAATTTATATTTGGAATCTTCAAGAACATAAAAAAACCCCTCAATTTTGCAGGGGTTTTTTTATGGGAAAAAATAAGTATTTTTTCTGTCTTAAGAATGTGGCGCGATAAACCTACCTGTCTTTAAACCTTTCTTTAATTTCCGCTAATTTTTTTTGTAATTTTTGTTCATCTTCTATCGCCTTATCTACAGCCGGAACCATTAAGATCTCAATTTCTCCTGTCACCACTTCCATGTTATCTTTTCTGAACAAAAGCCTATTTCTTCTAAACAACATTTGTTTTGCTCTTTGTTTGTACTCTTTCGCCTCAGATAAAAGAAGCTCCTTCTCTTCCTGACTATTTTCATGCTTAGCTTCTTCTTCCAGATCGTTTGCTTGAAGCAAAAAAGATAAGGATCTTAGTCTCGACATCGTTCTTCCATCCCAAGGGGATGGAACAGATATCCCCATAAAACTTATAAACAAAGAGTTTAACGTTGCTGCCTCAGCACTATTACGCACTCTATTAAAAATAGCCCTTGCATCTCTAGACTTAGTTGTAATAATTGCTGTCTCTAAATCCAATGATGATGAAACAAACATATCATCACTGTTTGAATATGAATCATAATCATCCATTGTATTGGAAACGTCAACTATGAAACCTTTTTTAGTCAAAATCTTAGCTGCTAAAATCAAGGGATTATAAGGTTTATCCACAACATCAGAGGCAAGCATGATAGGCTTAACCTCTATGTCTTTTATTGGAGCCGAAGTAACTTCCTGTTCACTCATTTAAATCTAATTCTTCTGTCTTATAAACAAGGGGATGCCCCCAAGACATTCCTTGTTCCTAGCTTCTTTTCTTACTAAAATCACCTGAGTTGAATATATACTTTTTAAAGTAGAAAGGTCAAGGTACCAATGACTATCCCAAAAAGAAATCATTTCAGTATTAAAATTCTACTTGGAATTTTGGCATAAAGGATATATTCGTACTGGTCAAGTTTTGTATTTTATCTACAATAAATGCCTTTATATGTGTTTCTCCATCTTGCCACCCATAGAGCAATAAATTACCAGTTGCTGCTCTCCTTAAAGAGTATGGTTCAATAATTCGATCTTGTTTATCATTATAATCAAATTTAACCTTTAATCTATTCGCTCCACTAAATCTCAGCACTTCCAGAGAAGTAGAGCCTGGCCAGAATTGAATCCCTTGAGGGTTTACGAGCTGTCCTTCTCCGCTTGCTTTTCCTAACACTTCAGCATTCGGAGCCATTTCTGACTCGTCTATCCAACGAAGTAAGCTAGCTATGCGAGACAGATAATCTTCGACTGTTGGCAATCCAGGTAATTGATGACTTAGCATTGCATCCCAATCAGCCTTAAGCTCCGCAGAACTATTAATTAAATCTAATAACTCCTTAGACGAAGGTACCTGTATACTTTTAGACTCGCATTTCTTTATAAATATCTCTCTTAGCAAGCTGTAGTTAATGTCATTATCTTTATTTAACAGAATGTAAACAACATCATATAAGTCTCTTGGGCGTGTTCTTTCATAAAGAGCACGTGTTTTTTCTGCCAAGAGTTCTTCTAATGAATAGGCTGCTACTAATGCATCCGGTGGAATATTATCAGGATAAGCATGGAGAATAGTTTTTTTTACAGGAGCTGAAAAGAGTGGTTCATTATTAGTAATATCAAACAATATTTTTGGGGTTCCTGGCATAACTAAAGGCCCACTATAAGTAATTTTGGCTTTGAAGGTTGGTTGATTTTGTTTGTTTATTTTGCCCTCTACAGTAGTTTGATCTGTTGCAAAACTGATCCCGCTCGCTGACGAAACACTTTCAAGAATTTCATTTATTTCACTCAGAATAAATGCTTCTGTATATGGGGCTTTCTGGGATAGGGAAAAATCAAGATCTTCAGAAAAGCGATAAGTTTCGAAATAGCATTTCTTAATACAAGTTCCCCCCTTGAAAATCCACTCCTTGCCTATAATAGGATGCTGAGCAACTCCTGATAACAACCATCCAAGTATATAGTCTTTTTCTACAACTGCAGGGCGCAACTGCCATTGAGCGGCACGATTTAAGATATCTTGTTTGCTAATCATTCGGTATTAATTACAACATTAATCCATAAACGCCATTTGCGAATTAAGGTACCTTTGTCGTTAACTCTCGGATCTAATTTTGCATAACCAGAAGTTATATGTTTCCTTGTTGTAGACAATATCTCTATTTGATTAGGCCAAATCTTCTCGCATAAATATCCAAGTCGTTTCCATGTAGCACCACTTCCAAATTTCATTGCATTATCAATTATGGCTGGATAGTTTTGCTCAGAATCGTTGGCGTAATTTGTCATTATTGAGGCAAGATGTTGTATTCCTCCACATAATTCTGGGAAGGTAAGACAATCTACAATAGTTCTTTCCTTACTAGAAATCAAAACCTCCGAATTTCCCCGCCACACCTTATTCAAGTCCATTATCCTGGCTTCTGATGTATTAAAAAGACGAAAGTTTTGATTTAATATCTTGATTTCTTTATTGCGAATATTTGCAGCAGTTATTACTAAAGTAGAATTAAAAAGTTGCTCTGTTAAACCCCAATACTCAACCGCACTCCAACCACCAATGTAACAAGGAGAAAATAACTTATTTCCAAGTATCCATGGATCTTCTGAAGTTGTAAGTTGCCCAGGAGAAACTTCAATCGGTAAAATAAGATAAATACCCCTTTTTGCTCTCAATATCCACCCACGACGTGCTAACGCTGCCAATTTGATTGCAGCAGATCTTGTAGACACTTTCAATACCTCTGCTGCTTTTTGTACAGTAATATAACTTGAATCCGAATTTTGAGCCAAAATGGCTACTAATTCCCTATCACTTATTGACGTAATCATACTTTTTGTATGTAGATATATCACCCCTCATGGAATAACTACATATAAACTATACCACTTTGCATATTATAATGGAAATAACAACAAAAATATAGTCTACTAGTATTTACGTCGCACAAGAAATGTTCCTTACTCTTTTAATATCATTTTCCCCTGTAGTGCTGGAGTTTGTAGACCTTAACAACGGAAACGTCCCATTCTCCTGCTATCTCTGCCCTGCCAAACCCCGCAATCTCCCACAGAGAGTGCCCTAGAGGCTTACAAGGCAGGCTTTCGCACACTATTAGGAGCTGATCTGTAACACTGGTCCTTTTGGGATCAAGTTGAGGATTTAGAATTTCAACAGGCTTCTTGTTCCAAACGGTAAAAAAGTATCTGTATGCAAAATCCGAGTTTCCACCGGTCATAAGCGCAAAATTATACGGCTTGTTGTCTGTTTTGGAAATTACAAAATCTGCAATCGTTTTCATCTGCAAAAATTGCCTATTTGGAGTAGCGCGCAAAGGATTAAAAAATAGGGCAGGAATAACAGCAAATATAAAAATCAAAACCGGAATAAACTTTAAAAGAATGTTCTTTTTTTCATATAGATAGTTCATCGTTAATGCCGAAAGGAAAAAAGGAAGAGGAAACATAAATTGAAAGTAATAATCATATATGTTTTTCTTGTATAAACCAAAAAGTCCAACACCCAGAACCAACCAGACAAAAAGAAGAGAATATTTAGGAAAATCTTTTGTCTTTAAAGTTTTAATTACATTCTTAACTAAAAGAACTAGGCTAAAAAGCGCAAATATTAAAACTGCGTAATACCAAAAAGATATTAATAATTTGTCATAACGATAAAAATCTAACGTCTGGGGAAAAGAAAAGATCAATCTCCCAAAAAGCCTAAAAAAGACATCTGCAATTGTTTGGAAAAAATGAGAATTTCCTCCTGTTTCTCCGGATTTAAATACAAATTCAAAAATATTTTTTATATTCCTAAGTTCATGCCTTGCCTCAAATAAAAGAAATGGGGACCAACCAATTATAAAGCCAATAAAAATTAAAAAATATTCTTTTAAAAGAGTTTTTAACGATGATTTTATTTTCTCCACAAGCCTAACGAGCAAAATATAAAAAAAGACGACCACACACAAAAAAATAACCAAATAATGAAGCTGCATACCGATTCCTAGCAAAAATCCTATTAAAATAAACCATCTCCAGGATTTTCTCTGTAAAGCTAGATAAACAACATAAAGAGTAAGAAGAGATGATAAAGGCAACACATTAGGGTTCCATGATGAATGCGAATAAGTTATTACCAGAGGTGATATCGAATAAAAAAAGGCCGCTATTAGGCCTACTCTCTTATTGAAAAATTCCTTCCCAATCTTATAGATTAACCAAACCGTTGCAACGCTTAACAAAGCTACCATTACAGAGGATCCAACAGGGCTATAATTAAAAAGCAAAAAAAACGGCGCCGCTAAGTAATAATAAATCGGGCCAAGAAAAAATCCTCCCACCGACGACGTAGGACCAAGCAAGGTTAAATTACCATGCAATATTTCATATATTACCAGGGCATCTCTTCCTTCGTCACCTAAAAAAGTCATATAATCCTGAATCCTATACAACCGCAAGAATGCGGCCATAATTAGAATCAAAATAATTGACCAATTTTTAAAAAATTGTATCTTGAAGTTTGAAATTTTCAATTTCATTTATGAGGTTTTTTTCTCCAAATAACAAACCTGTACATTGTAAAATTCCATACTAATAAAACCGCTGTTGCAAAAATAAAATAGAAATTTGCGTATTTTCTTCCAAATAAATATTCAAGAATAAAAATTATTCCGGATTGAATAAATAAAACTCCGATATTGGAGGTCATAAAGAAGATTAATATTTTTTTAATGTAGCTTGAAAAAGTTTTGCTTCTATCCTCTTTGAAAGTCCATATGTTATTAAGATTGAAATTAGAAAAAATAGCGGGCTGAGCAGCAATCCAACTCCCCAAAGCTAACGGCAAACTAGTATATTTAATAAAAAAGTTATAAATTACCAATTGAATAACAAAACCTGTGCCTCCAACGATTAAAAATTTCCCAAAAGACCCAAGCAATATTTCTTGTATTCTAACCTTTATAACAAAGTAAAGAGTTCTTATTATTGTTTGTATTCCGGGAATTTTAGATTTTCCCTTAGTTCTATCTTTTGCATTAAAAGGAACCTCTGCGATTTTATAATTATCCCTTACAACATTCCATAAAAAGCCTACCTGAAAAGTATAGCCGGTAAATTGACCCAATTTGTCTTTTTCTTTAAGAAAAACTTCTTTTTTAACAGCTCTATATCCACCGGTCCAATCGTAAATTCCTTTTCTTCCAAATAAAATTCTAATAAAAAAGTTCCCCCAAACCGATAGTATTTTCCTATGCAAACCCCAATCTCTAGGAATTGACCCGCCTTTGCTATATCTAGTCCCTATGACAAAATCATATCCCTCATCTATCTTTTGCAAAAACTCCGGAATTTTTGTCGGGTCGTGAAAAAAATCACAATCCATTTCAAACATTATGTCTGCACCCATTTTTTCAATTGCATATGTCATAGCTCTCGTGTAAGCTGCTCCCAATCCTTCTTTTTTACCTTCGGATATTTCCAAATTTCTATATTTTTTCATATAATCCTTGACTATTTGACCTGTTCCATCAGGAGAGCCGTCGTCTGCAATAAGAAGGCTTATCTCATAATTTTTAACAAGAGGGAAAATATCTTTCTCAAGCATTTCTATCATTGGCTCGACATTGCCTTTTTCATTGTAGGTTGGAATTATTATTACAACTTTCATAGTTTTTTAAAAAAACGGTTATATACCTTTAAAATATTGTATTGTTTTTTCTAGACCCATTTCAATAGATATTTTCGGTTCCCAATCTAAAAGGTTTTTAGCCTTATCGATATCGGGTTTTCTGTTTCTTGGATCATCCTCAGGTAAGTCTTCAAAGATTATTTGCGAAGAAGAATTTGTCATTTCTTTTATTAGCTGTGCCATATCGCAAATACTTCTTTCATCAGGATTGCCTAAGTTAAATACTTCACCATTTGACCTATCAGAAAACATAGCGCTAATAAGTCCGGAGACCATGTCATCCACATAGCAAAAACTTCTGGTTTGCTTTCCTGTCCCATAAATAGTAAGCGGCACATTTTTTAAAGCCTGATTTATAAAATTAGATACCACCCTGCCATCATCCGGACGCATACTTGGCCCATAGGTATTAAAAATTCTAATAATTCTTATGTCTAAATTAAACTTTCTAAAAAAAGCCATTGTCATTGCTTCACCAAATCTTTTTCCCTCATCATAAACTGATCTTATGCCGTTTGGGCTAACACATCCATTATATGATTCCGGTTGAGGACTTATTTCCGGATCACCGTAAATCTCCGACGAAGAAACATATAAAAATTTAGCTTTATTTTCCTGCGCAATTTTTGAAAGATTATATGTACCAACCGAATTAACCAAAAGTGTCTCTATTGGAAACGCAATATAACTTCTTGGACTTTTTGCGTTAGGGGATGCAGGAGATGCTAAATGAAAAATATAATCAACTTTTTCCTCTAGGGAAAACTCTTTAATAATATTGATTTCCTTAAAAACGAAATTCTTGTTTTCCAGTAGTTTTTGAATATTGCCTTTATCTCCGGTAACTAAATTATCCAAGCAAATTACTTTGAAGTCTTTACCTAAGAGTTCTGTACAAAGATGGGAGCCAATAAATCCGGCGCCTCCGGCTACTACAACGGTTTGCATATTATTTGTTTTTTTCTGATTGGACGTCTGCCTTAACCATCATCTCAACAAGCTCTTTAAAGCTTGTTTTAGGTTTCCAGCCGAGGACTTTTTTGGCCTTACTTGCATCTCCAACTAGATAATCGACCTCCGCAGGCCTCATGTGCTCAGTTTTATCGGCTTCCACATATTTTTCCCAATTATCGATTCCAACTGTTTTAAAAGCAATTTCTACAAACTCTTTAACGCTGTGGTTTTCTCCTGTCGCAATTACATAATCCTCGGGCTTATCCTGTTGCAACATTAACCACATTGCTTCAACATAGTCTCCTGCAAAACCCCAGTCTCTTTTCGGCTCTAAACTTCCTAACTCCAGTTTGTGTTGTTTACCCAAATGAATTCTGGCAACGGCGTGTGAAATTTTTCTGGTTACAAACTCGAGTCCCCTACGCGGAGATTCGTGGTTAAAAAGAATTCCCGAACAGGCAAAAAGATCATAGCTTTCTCTATAATTTAAGGTTATATAGTGCCCATAAACCTTAGCAACACCATATGGGCTTCTGGGATGAAATCTGGTTGTTTCCTTTTGGGGAGTTTCCGTAACTTTTCCAAACATTTCAGACGATGATGCCTGGTAAAACTTAATCTTGGGATTAACATTTCTAATTGCTTCAAGCACCCTGGTAACTCCTATTGCCGTAAATTCTCCTGTTAGCACAGGCTGATTCCACGAAGTCTTTACAAAGGACTGAGCAGCCAAATTATAAACTTCGTCCGGCTCGGCTTCTTGAATTGCTTCTGTTAAAGAACTTTGATCAAGAAGATCTCCCTGAACCAGTTTAATTTTTTCTTCTATGTGCTGTATTCTTTCGTTGTTAACAGTGCTTGTTCTGCGTGTTAAGCCGTATACGTCGTAACCCTTTTCGAGCAAAAACTCCGCTAAGTACGAACCGTCTTGACCTGTTATTCCTGTAATAAGTGCCTTACGCATAGATTTAATTTTAAATTATATTCCTCCAATAGTCTAGTGTATCTTTAAGAGTTTTCTCCAGAGGAATTTCGGGTTTCCAGCCTGTTGCATTTATTAATTTACTGCAATCACACGTAAGATCGGCGTTATCAAAGGGCCTAAGCAATAATTCATCCTGAACAGTCTTAATCTTGGTTTGGGAAAGCGCTAATATTTTGTTTAAAATTTCTGAAATTTTGTAAGATTTTCCGGATCCCAGATTGTAAACGTCTCCGGGTTTTCCTTTTTCTATCAGCAAAGAGTACGCTTTTACAACGTCCCTAACGTCTGTAAAGTCTCTTTTGGATTCAAGGTTTCCAACCTTCATTGTAGGACTGTCTTCTCCTGCTTTTTCTATTTCTGCAACTTTTTTAGTAAAAGCCGAAACAACAAAATTAGGCGACTGGCCCGGCCCAATATGGTTAAAAGGCCTTACCCTGATAGTTTTTAAATTATAAGAATTAAAATATTGAAGAGCTAAATAGTCTTGAGTTATCTTGGAAACAGCATACGGACTGGTTGGATTAAGAGGAGTTTCCTCTCTAATAGGCAAATCCTGCACTTTAACGTTTCCATAAATTTCTGCAGAGGAAATAATTAAAATTCTAGTATCTATTAAGTTACTCTTTCTAGCTGCCTCTAGTAAATTTACCTGCGCAACCACATTGTTTATAAGTGTTTCTTTTGGATTATCAAAACTATCCGAAGCAGAACTCAGCGCCGCAAGGTGATAAATGTAATCAGGCTTTGAATCGGAAATTAAACTTAAAACATCCTGTTCATTGTTTAGGTCAATTTTTACAAAATCAACTTTTTCTCCGTAATTTAAGCTATCTTCCTGCGACAAATCAGAGATGTAAGTTCCTATAATTTTATCAGTACTGTTAATCTCAAGGAGATGATCAATTAAATGTTTTCCAACAAACCCTGTAGCGCCTGTTATGAGGATTTTCTTCATCTGCCAACCCCTAAGTATGTAAAACCTAACTCTCTTAGTTTTTCGGGATTATAAATGTTCCTTCCATCAATTATTATTGGATTTTTCATTAGAGCTTTTATCTTTTTAAAATCAACTTCCTTAAAATCATTCCACTCCGTTATTACGATAAGCGCGTCTAGATTTTTTGCCAAATCATAAACGTCCGAAGCAAAATCTATGCCTTTAATTAGTCCCTTTGCGTTTTCCAATGCTTGCGGATCAAATGCAATTATTTTTCCTCCATCTTTTTTAATTAGCTCAATAATATCAATCGACGGAGCATCTCTCATATCATCGGTATTTGGCTTAAATGAAAGCCCGAGAATTCCGATTCTTTTACCTCTTAAATCCCCCAAAAGGCTTCTTGTTTTTCTAACAATATCGCGTTTTGCCTGCTCATTTACTCTTTCTACATCTTCAAGAATAGAAAAAGAATAATCATTATCTTTGGAAATTGCGATTAAAGCTTTTACATCTTTAGGAAAACAGCTTCCACCATATCCCGGACCCGGAGATAAAAACTCCTTACCAATTCTTCTGTCATATCCCATGCCTTCCAAAACTTTTAACCCATCCGCTCCTAAGACTTCGGAAAGCTTGGCAATGGCATTTGCAAAAGATATTTTTGTTGCCAAAAATGAATTAGATGCATATTTTATGAGTTCTGCTGTTTCCAAATTTGTCAGCGCAAATTGACTGTCTATTGGCCGGTGAAGCTCTTTTAATATTTTTTCCGGTTTTTTATTTAGCGTGCCAATTACCACCCTGTCGGGCTTTAGAGTATCGGAGATCGCTGACCCCTCACGCAGAAACTCAGGACATGATGCAATGTCAAATTCCGCTTTTTTTGGTTTTTCGGATTCAATTATTTGACTTACCTTCTTGCATGTTCCCGGAGGAACAGTACTCTTAACTGCAACTACCGTGTAACCCTCAAGGTTTTTTGCTACTTCCTCAGCTACATCAAAAACTGTGGAAAGCTGCGCATCTCCTGTTTTATGGGGAGGAGTTCCAACAGCAATAAATATTATTTCGGAAGCAGGAATGCTCTTGTCGTAATCTAAGGTAAAAAGAAGTCTTTTCGCATCAATGTTTTTCTTAACCATCTCCGTTAGTCCGGGTTCGTAAAATGGGGTTATTCCTTTTTTAAGGTCTTCGATTTTTTTAGGAGTATGTCCAATTACCCAAACGGTGTTGCCTAAATCTGCAAATACGGCTGCCGTAACAAGCCCTACGTATCCATGTCCAATAAATGTTATTGTCATAATTGTATTTTAATTTGTTCCAGTCCTTCTGTAAAGGAGCGCGTGCGCACTCCTAATTTTTCTATTCTATCATTATTTAACGATAAATTGTAAGCCCTCGGAGCCTTGTCTTTAAAATACTCCGCCCTTGTTGTTTGAGCAATTAAATCCTTATTTAACCCAAATACTTCCGCAACTTTTAGTGCAGCTTCGTACGGACTCACGACTTCGCTTCCTCCGGCATGGATTTTACCAACTAAATTATTTTTAAAAATAGCATCCAAAACCAATGGAAGATCATCAATAAAAGTCGGGGTAAAATAATGGTCTGCCACCGCTTTAATTTCCCGACCTTCCTCTAAAAGCCATTTAAAAATTCTAACGTATTCTTTTTTCTCAAAACTTGCTCTATATGGATAAGCTATTCTTAAAATTACCCAGGGACAATTTGCTTTTTCTACCAGTTTTTCAGCTTCATATTTTGTTTGTGCATAAAACCCAACAGGTCCAGGCACATCTTCCTCCTCATATTTTCCGGGAAGTTCTTTTGTACCAGGAAAAACCATATCTGTCGAAAAATAAATAATTTTTTTACTAAGCTTTTCGCAAGCATCTAATAAGTTCTTTGTTCCGCCGACATTTATTTTCCAAGCTTCGCTTTCTTCTTTTAGGCTTTTTTCTTTTTCCGCTGTTTCCACATCTGTTCTTGCTGCCAAATGAAGAACAATAGAAGCATCTGAATTTTTAACCTTATTAAAAACCGCAATTGGATCGGAAATATCTACTCCGGTTTTCCTGCTGATGTTTTCAAATTCATATTGATTGGATAGAAGTTCAACGATACGGGATCCGACCAACCCCGAAAGCCCCGTGCCTAAGATTTTCATATGTTACCGTATTGTTTTTTATAGTAATTTTGATACTCGCCGGTTTTTACATCTTTCCACCATAAATCGTTTTCTTTGTACCACTGGATTGTTCTCTCCAGCCATTCATCAAAAGAGTGCATTGGTTTCCAACCCAGTTCCTTATTTATTTTTGTCCAATCAACAGCATATCTTCTATCGTGACCCAATCTATCTTTAACTGTTTCCAATATATCCTCATTTTTGCCCAAAATTTTTAAAATCTTTTTTGCAACTTCTAAATTATTTATGTCTTCCGTTAATCCGCCAATGCAATATGTTTCTCCTGTCTTACCTTCTTTTAAAATTAAGTCAATCGCTCTGCAATGGTCTTCCACATACAGCCAATCTCTTACATATAATCCGTCCCCATAAATTGGGATCTTTTTACCTTCCAAAAGATTTGTTATAGCAAGAGGGATTAATTTTTCAGGGAATTGAAATGGTCCGAAATTATTTGAACAATTCGAAATTGTAATTGGTAAGCCATACGTTGAATTATATGCCCTAACTAAATGGTCTGACCCGGCTTTACTAGCCGAATAAGGACTTCTGGGATCATATTTTGTTCGTTCATTAAATTTATCCATACTTCCCAATTCAAGGTGTCCGAATACTTCATCTGTCGAAATATGGTGAAATTTCTTAACATTGTTTTTTAGCGCAGCGTCTAAAAGCACTTGTGTACCGATAACATTTGTAGTTACGAAATCTGCAGGATTAGTAATGGATCTGTCCACATGGCTTTCTGCCGCAAAGTGAACAATTGTATCAATATCTTTTGTGGCTTCATTTACAGTTTTTACATCGCAAATATCTCCGTGAATAAATTTATAATTTGGATAATTTTCTATTTCCTTAAGGTTTTCCAGATTTCCCGCGTAAGTTAATTTATCAAAATTTATAATTTGATCTTCCGCATGATTTTTCAGCCAATAAATTATAAAGTTTGCCCCTATAAAACCTGCTCCTCCTGTTACAAACAGTTTCATATTTTCCCTTCTTTTCTTAATTTATCAATCATTAATATACCTAGGACCGATGCACCTGTTTTTATTTCTCCCGATAAGACTTTTTTAAGCGCTTCGTCTAAGTTAATTTTTACAAGCATTATGTCCTCATCCGAATCCGGCTTTTGTTCTGTTAGCTGCAAGTCTTTAGCGATAAAAATGTGCGCCTGTGACCTTATTACGCTTGCAGACATTTCTACTTCCATTATTCTATCCCAATACCTTGCAATAATTCCAGTCTCTTCTTTTAATTCTCTTTTTGCGCCGTCAAGCGGAGATTCTCCCTCATCAACGTGTCCTGCGCATGCTTCTAAAATTTTTCCGTTAAAAAACTCCCTAAACTGAGAAATTAAATAAAGATCATAGCTTTGTGTTATGGGAAAAACTACAGAAACAGGTTTTCTGTAAACATTGTCATGTATGTGTTTTTTACCATCCGGAGTTATAAATTCTTCTTTTTTTACTTCAAAATATTTTGCGCTGTAGAAATTTTTTCCGGAAGCTTGATCCATTAGAGCTCTCCATTTTTCACTTTTTCAAAAACCAGATTATTTGCGTTTAGCAATTCTTCATAAGATGTTCCTGCGTCAATCCACCAATCAATTATTTGACACTCAAGCGTCCCTTCTCTAAGATAGAAATTGTTTAAATCCGTAACCTCAAGCTGTCCTCTTTCGGATGGTTTAAGTTTCTTAATAAAGTCAAAAACTCTATCATCATACATATATATTCCTGTCTGAGCGATAGTCGATTTTGGAACATCCGGTTTTTCTTCAATAGATAAAACCCTTCCTTCTTTTGTTATCTCAACAACGCCGTATTGTTTTGACTCTGTATCTTTCTCTACTCCGAAAATTACCGCACCCTTTTCTTTCTTTTCAAATCTCTCAACCGTAGTCTTTAAGTCAACATTAAAAATGTTATCCCCTAAAACAACCAGCACTTTTTCTCCTTTTGCAAATTCTTCTGCAAGAGCTACTCCGTTTGCAATCCCACCTGTAGGATTTTTTTGAATTGCGTAATAAAGCCTTAAATCAAAATCTTCTCCTGCACCTAGAAGATTTGCGAAATGTCCTGCATGGTCAGGAGAAGTTGTTAATAAAACTTCTTTAATACCTGCTCTTTTCATTGCTTCAAGCGAGTAGTAAATCATCGGCTTGTTGTAAACCGGAAGTAAATGCTTGTTTGTAACAAGCGTCAGTGGTCTTAATCTTGTTGCCAGTCCTCCTGCTAAAATTACGCCTTTCATATTTTATTTAAATTCATAACCCCGATCCTTTTAATAAAAAGAAAATTGCAGATATTCCTAGTCCCCCAATAAGAATATATTCTATCACAATTTTTGTTTTTAGGTTGTGATTTATGTAATGATGGACTATTCCCCACAATACATAAACAAAAGCTCCAAAAACTACCAGCATCATTTGGATCTGCTTATTTCCAGGAAACAAAGTTGCAACAAAAACTACAGTAGCAAGCATTATAAAAAGAGACAGGTAGTAAGTTATGTGTTTTTTTAAGCTTTTCATTAAATTATTGACCCGCTAACTAAAACCAAAATCATTGCGATAATCATAGAAAGAAATATTACATGATCTAAATTATGGCCTACAAATCTTAAAGCTTTTTTCTTCTCTATTAAGATTATATCCAAAATAAATATAAGAATAAATCCAAGCACCACGATAACTGCAATGTTTCTGGAAACAATCTTACTGTCTATCTTTGGATTTGCTCCGGCTCCTGCCACAATTACCGTATCCAGTTGATTTTGCGGATTTTTAATGTTTGCATTGACTGCTGTAGGTTTAGGAACCTCTGTAATTACTGCCGGTACGTTGTTTTGCGGTGTTGGTGTTGGGACTATATTTTCAACTGCCTCTGTGGGAACAGGATTGCTCGGAGTGTCAACTTGCGTAACTGCTTGGCCGGCAGGGCTTCCAAACATCTGCACTACCAAAACTGTTTCTTCGCCACCAAGGCTGCCTTTTTCTACTGCAAACCCAATATTTATGTAATTTGAAGACAAAAGGTTTTTTCTATGATCAGGACTTGCCATCCATGCATTTACTACATCTCCCGAACTGCTAAAACCACGTGCTAAATTTTCACCTGCGTAGGTATAGCCATATCCTGCATTTCTAATAAAAACCCATGGAGTTTTCCCATCAGGGGAATTATGAGCCCAATAGTTACCGCCAAACATATCCATAGCTTTTCCGGCAGCAGCTTGGCTTAATCTACTATCAAGCGATAATGGTTGCAAACCGTTTTCCGCACGCTTTTGATTTGTGTCAGCAAGAAGTTGAGAAATGCTAATGTCGCTACTAACACCTAAGACTGATGGATATCTTGTTCTTCCGTATCCTAGAAAAAATCCGCCGGCTATAAAAACAAAAATAAAAGTGAGAAGAAATGTATGGTGTAAGAATCTTGCCCTGTAATTATTCGATGATCTGGGAAAAAAAAGATGAGCTACGTAGCCTACCATAATTTAAGTATATCATTAATATTTTGGCTCAGCCAATTCTCCAGTCGTCTTTCCATTGACTTTTACCTGTAATCCAAACCCTAATGCATTGGCGATAGCTATCCCTACTCTTAAACCCGTAAAAGATCCCGGTCCAATATTCACCTTAACTTCATTGATATCTTTTAAACCGATATTTGCTTTTTTAAGAAGCTCATCTACAAAAGCAAGAACGCTCTGAGACCCCCTTACAGACTTGCCTGATTTAACAAACTTCCTACCATCGACCGTCAGCTTAACTCTTACTTCCTGCGTTTTAGATGTATTTATGTATAAAACCACCTTTTTGAAATTTGAGTTATAACTTTTAACTTTTAACTTTTCACTTTTCACTTTCGTTGCTCCTTGTCTCAAAACTTTCCAAGGGACTACGGAACAATCAATAACGGTAGATGTTTCCTGCCCCAAATTACCACCGGGCACTACAAAATCTACAAGTTTTAACAATTCAGGGTCCAAGTTTTCAAAGGAATAAGGAGTTTGCCCCCCGGAAAAGTTTGCAGACGGACCCAAAACAGGAACACCAACTCCTTTTATAATAGATAGCGCAGTTTTATTTTCCGGCATTCTTGCCCCTAAAGTTAATCCCCCTCCTCTTATTAATTTCGGAACAAATTTTTGATTACAAGAATAGACAATAGTTAATTGCCCCGGCCAATACTGCTCCATTAATTTTTTAACATCTTCCGGAACAGGTTCTAAGTATCTCCCTGCCATTCCAATTCCATCAACTAAAACCGGCACGGCCTGACTTAACGGTCTATTTCTTATCTTAAACAACCTGTTAATGGAATCCTGCTTATCTATCCTGCAACCAATCGCATAGGCAGTATCTGTTGGATAAATAATTATTCCACCATTATTTAAAACTTCAATTGCTTTCTTGATGTCGGTATTCATATATTCATGTTCACTTAAATTTTTAATTTTTAATTTAAAATTTAAAATGAATTTTTAATGATTTAATGTTTTAAAATTGAAAATTTGAATTTGATTAGAAATTAGAAATTATAAATTAGAAATTACATATGCTTAACAGTTATTTCTCTTATGTTGTCTTGCTGTTTGAAATTTATATCCATCCTTTTATCCGGTAAGAATTCTCCCAGTTTTTCTGCCCATTCTACAACAACTATATCTTGATTATTCTTAATAATTTCATCAAGTCCTATTCCTCTTATATCATCTGCTGATCGTGTTCTGTAAAGATCAACGTGATAGAATTGTCCATTGTCCATTGTCCATTGTCCATTTTCTATTTCATAAGTCCGTAGAATTATAAATGTCGGAGAAATCAACCGCTTATTTATCCCCAATCCTTTAGCCAAGCCCTGAACAAAAGTTGTTTTACCGCTTCCTAAATCACCATAAAGAGCTATTAAAGTACTATTTTTAATGGTTTTTCCAATATCTTGCCCCAATTTTATTGTTTCTTCTGCGCTTTTTGTAATATATGTTTTCATATGATTTCAGTTTTGCTCTTTTTGTAAGAACGAAAAGCCAGTATAGCACAAGTTATTAGCAATATTACTCCAACCCCAATAAAAACTTTTGCAATTAAATTGCCGGAAGTACTTGCTCCCAAAACAGCCGTTTTCTTGGAGATAGACGGAACAGGAGACGGCTTATTCTTTTTGTCTTTATTTTTTAGAATTATTTCTTTTTTATTTTTATCACTCTTATTTTTTGCTGCAATTGTAGGAGTGATTTTAATTGTTGGTTTAACAGTTAGGGTAGGTTTAACAGTTGGAAGAGCTGTTGGAACATTGGTCGGCGCATTTGTGGAAACAGGAACATCCGTTGGAACAGGGGTTAGTGTTGGTATAATTATGTCAATATATTTTTCCTGCTGAGGATCGAAAATCGAGCTTCCGCTTTCCGTGAATCTCTGTACCTTAAAACCATAATTTCCTGATTCTTTACAGCCTGAATCTTGTGGGTCAACTTTTATTTTCATCTCTCCCGACCATGAAGCGCTTTTTATGACAACTTTAAGAAAATTTTTCCATCCTTGATTAGATGAAGAAGAATAAGGACCGGAAAACCAATCACCTCCGTTCCAAGTATAACCGCAGTATTTGATTGTTCCCGGTTGATAGAAAACACCTCTAAGGTAATAAGCTGTGTCGTCTTTTGCGCTAATGCTTAGCTTTACTTGGGCGGTCAAAAAATCTTCGGCTTTAATCTCGCTTTGATTTACATCAATTGTAATTGACGCAGCAATAACGGGGAAGGCTGAAAATATAAAAATAAATCCCGGTAATAATATTCCAAAAAAATATTTCATATTAATAGATAATAAAAGTATTGCTTAAATTAATAAAAATATCAAAGTGGAGTTTTTAGTAATTAACGTGGAGATAAAGTGAGTCGATTCCCTCTGCTTGTTTAACTTTTACATATCTTAGATATCCTCCTCCACAACGAATGCTTCCTCTATATAGTTTTCCATCTTTAACTGAGATCACAGATAAGTCGTCAGAAACTATGTCAATTCCCGTGTGGGACGCCCCACCATAAGCTCCTGTTCGAGCATAAGCTGTCATACCAAAACCTTGAGTAATTGTTGGCTTACCATTTATCGGCCACCTCCAAGATCCAGAGAAGCCAAATGAACTATCGCAACCAAACCATCCACAAAGATCCCAGTTCGCATCCTGGGAAGAGAGATAGCTAGCTGGATTAACTGTTCCTCCGTTGTGAACCTCGAAATGCAAATGGGTACCGTTAGAACAAGGGGAAGAACCGGAGATAATCGATGCAATCCTATCTCCTTCTCTAATATCTCCTGTTTCAGTTTCTGTTCCGTATCCCGCTGAAATTCCAAGGATTGCTTGATACTCCGCTCTAGCTTGAGCTAACATATTCTGATAATTTGCTTCGCTCCCTTGCGTTGCTACCAGTAAGTCTTTTTTGCTTTTTTGTTCTTGGCCTAGTTGACTTGTATAATCTTCAAGCTCTTTTCTTAGTAATTCTACTCTTGCTTTTTTTTCTTCAAAAATATTTTTCTGGTTTGCATAATCTGTTTTTGCCTGTTGAGTGTCGTAAATCAGTTTTTTATCGTGGGCTTGGGCAATTTTTAAATAATTAAGTCTGGTGAAAAAATTAGAGATATTGCTTGAAGCAACCAAAACCTCAAAGGACTGAGCCGAGCCAACCTTATACGTTGCAACGATCCTATTGATAAGTACGTGAGTTAAGCCGCTCAGATCTTTTTCCAGATTATTTATTTTTTTGTTTGCCGTATCAATGTCTACTGATAAATTAAGCAACTGCTCTTTTACTGAATCTATTCTGTATTGAGTTAATTTTATCTGGTTATCCATTACTGCGATTTGTGAGGACAAAGTCTTTTCCTGACCTTTTAAATCGCTAATCTTGCCTTCTAATTCTTTTATTTTATCCTGAAGTTCTTTCGCTCTTCCTGAGTTATCTGGCGCCGGAGCGGTAGTTGGTGTTGGAGTTTGGGATTTTACAACACTAACTCTAAGTAGCGATATTATTAAAAGAAGACTTAAGAATAAAATTGAAAAAAATATTTTTTTTAGCATAATAAAAATGCTATTTTAAATACCTGAGCACTGCGAGGAAACTTGAAAAAGCTCCCAAGATTATTGCCAGGAGCAATTCTCCGCCAAGTAGAGAAAAGTAGAATAGCATCGGAATTGGAAAAACAGGAATTCCCCGCATAAAATCAGCCAAGAAAGGTGTGGAATATAAAATTAGTGTCGAAGAAAATGCCCACCCTATTATTGCACCAATTACCCCATAAAAAACGCCTTCAAATACAAATGGCCACCTAATATGCCACCTGGTGGCTCCGATTAAAGTCATAATCTCAATATCTTCTTTTTTCTGAGAGATTTTAATTCCGGTAATTGTAATTATTATAAATACCGAGACTAAGGATAGGACAAATATTAAGGCTATGCCAATTTTTCTAACAACATTTGTCCAGGAGGTTAAGGTAGCAATTACATCTTTTTGGAAAACCACCTCCTGAATTGCAGAAGATGTTTTTAAGGTTTCGGAGACTGTATTTAAATCCTCAATCTTAATAGTTGAAATTTCAAGAGATGCCGGAAGAATATCTGCCGTAACCAAATCTAAAAGAAGTGGATCGTTTTTATTTTGCTGTTTATAAATTTTTAGAGCTTCTTCCTTGGAAACATATTTAATTGATGCAATTTTGCCCGTAGACTGCAAGCTGTTTTCTAAAGCGTTTATTTCTGTCTGCTTTGTTTCGCTCTTAAAAAAAGCAGTTACCTGCGGCCTTGATTCAAAAAAATCAACAACCGCCGAAGATCCATACAGCAAAAACCCGAAAAACGAAATTGCCAAAAAAGTTAAAGTCATGATTAAAATTGCTGCAAAAGCCTGATACGGAGATCTTCTAATGTTGCGCCAGGTTGTCTTAGTGTATCTCATTTACTCTCCTTTTCCTCTTTATGTTCTGTTTGTTTTTCTGTATGAGCATGTTCTGCTTTTTTATGATGCGAATCCTTAACCACATGCCCTTTTTCAAGCTCTACAACCCGTTTTTGCAGATTCTTAATTATGTCCAAATTATGGGTTGCCATAAGCACGGTTGTTCCTCTTTCGTTAATGTCCGACAAAAGTTTTATTATTTCCCAGGAAGTATTCATATCTAAATTTCCGGTTGCCTCATCTGCTAACAGAATGTCAGGAGACAACACTAACGCTCTTGCTATTGCTGCCCGCTGCAACTCTCCTCCCGAAAGCTGAATTGGAAATTTTTCTTTATGGCTCTCAAGTCCTACTTGCTGCAAAACGTCATCTACTCTTTTTTTAGCATCATCCAGCATCCCTGCAATTTCAAGAGGAAGAATAACGTTTTCAAAAATCGTGCGGTCTGCCAAAAGCTTTAAATCCTGAAAAACCATACCAACTTTTTTTCTTAAATGGGGAATCTGGGAATTGGGAAGCTTTACCACATCCCAATCATTAACAAAGATCGTCCCTTCGGTTGGAAGCGTTTCTCTAATTATTAAGCGGAAGATAGAAGTCTTACCCGATCCGCTTGGTCCAACTAAAAAAACAAATTCTCCCTTATTAACTGTTAGAGAAACGTTGGACAGACCAAAGACTCCTGTCCCGAATCTTTTGGAAACTTTATCTAGCTTTATCATGACTACTCTAATACCTCAATCCTACCTACGTCCATTAGCCAACCTGCGTGTTGGGCTTTTTGAGTTTGACCCCATACTTTTAATTTTTTTCCTACGTATTTTCCCAAGTCAACTGTTGAAGAAGTTATGTAGACATTTTGGCTGTCTCCTCCGGACCTTACAAGGTGATATGCGCCTTCTCCCTCGATTCCTCCTTCTTTTAATTTTCCTTCCGCTATGTCTTTAAAAACGCTGGTGTCCGACGATCCCTCGGTTGTTCCTTTTGGAATAGTTGAAGACTTAATAGAGTTTGTAACTTTGGAAACAGCGCCTATTCCACCCTGATTAAAATAATACCCGGTTCCTGCTCCTAAGATTAAAGCCGCAATAATAATTACAATTAATTTTGTGGTAAAAAAAACAGAGCTACTAGAATCAAAGTTTTTAACAAGAGCTTTGTCGTTGTCTAATTTTTCCATAGAGGTATAACATCTAGTAAACCACATTTTGGGTCATTTGGCAACCTTTTAGAGCATGCGGAGCTCTTCTTCTATAAAATCGTCAATATTCCCGTCTAAAACCGATTCGGCATTGGAAACTTCGTAGTTTGTGCGTAAATCTTTAACCATTTTATATGGATGCAAAATATAAGAACGGATTTGGTTTCCCCACCCGGGAGTTTTATAGCCTCCTTTAAACTGCTCTTCCTGTTTTTTGCGTTCTTCTTCTTGCTTAAGCCATAGCTTTGCTTTTAACATTTTAAGGGCAAATTCCCGGTTTTTCCCTTGATAACGCTCCGATTGGGCAGTTACTATAATTCCGCTGGGCTTATGCTTTAGGCGCACAGCAGTTGAAACCTTATTTACGTTTTGGCCTCCGTGTCCTCCGGATCTAAAAAAATCCCATTCTAAATCATCTTCCTTAATAACAACTTGGGGATCATCTCCGATATCCGGCATAATTTCTGCCATAGCAAAGGACGTTTGGCGTAAGCTATCCGCGTTAAAAGGCGATTGCCTTACAAGGCGGTGAACCCCTGCTTCATTTTTTAGATATCCGTATGCATATTGCCCGGACACGGAAAAAGTAACGCTTTTTATTCCTGCCTCCTCACCCAATGTCTGGTCAATCATTTCGTATTTCCACCCTTTTTTATCAAAAAACCTCGTATACATTCTGTAAAGCATTTGCGCCCAATCCATAGCCTCCACCCCTCCCTGACCGGAATGGATCGACATAATCACGTCTCCTTTATCGTATTGTCCGGAGAAATAAAGCAGGATTTCTAATTCTTTTAGTAATTTCTCCGCTTCCTGATGCTCTCCATGCAAATACAGCTCCTGCAATATTTCCGCATCGGAAATTTCTTTTTGCAGCGTAGACAGCTCTTTCATTTTTTCCGCAGCAGCTTGATGGTCTTGCCAAAAGTTTTGGGAAACAGAAAGCGCTTCTATTTCTCTTACCAGTTGTCTTTTTTTATCAATATCAAGCTTTTTAACAAGCTTGTCTATTCTTTGTTTTAGGTCTTCCATGTTATCTTCCCGCAAAGGATGCAAACATTATTATAGCGGATCCGCCCATGGCGGCAAAGGTTAGCCATAACAAGGCTGTGGAAATAGATGAATTTTTATGCTCTCCCATAATTTTTTCGTTACCGGAAACTTTAGCAATTAAAAAAATCAAAGGTACGGCAGCAACTCCGTTAAACACTGCTGTAAATACCAGTGCTTTAATAGGATCAATCCCAACAAAATTCAAAGACAAACCAATCAGAGTAGCAACAATTATTACTCCGTAAAAACCTCTAGCCTTGTTAATCTTTTGACTAAGCCCTTCATGCCATCTAAGGCTTTCGGATAAGGCATATGATGCTGATCCTGCTAAAACAGGCACTGCAAGTAGTCCTACACCCACTACTCCAATAGCAAAAATTGATTTAGCCATAAGCCCCGCATTGGGGAAAGTGGAAACCAATGGCTCTAAGGCCTTAGCTGCGTCCGCAGCTGTTTCAATGTTGGTAACTCCGTTTGCGTTTAAAACAGACGCCGTGGTAATTATAATAGACAACATAACAAGCTGGGAGAACAACATTCCAAAAAGTGTGTCTATCTTAAGGGCACGCAGGAATTTATTACTTATTCTCGGTGGTAAACCGGAATTTGCGGAAAGCCGTTTATCTTTAATTTCCTCTTCAACCTCTTCCGAAGCCTGCCAGAAAAAAAGATAAGGCGAAATAGTGGTTCCCAAAACCCCTGTTAGGATAAAGAAAAATCCAAATTCAAATTGAATATGAGGAATAACCGTTGACCTAATAATTTCCGGCCAATTATTAGCAGATATAATTGCCGTTATAGGATAAGCCAGTAAAGCCAGCGCCAGCCATTTTAGAATTCTGGCATATATTCTATAGGAAAGAAAAAGCTCCAGAGAAAGCATGATAATCGTAAAAATTAAGGTAAGATGAAGAAAAGGCAGGGGAACTATTAGACTCATCGCTTCAGCCATTGCGCCAATATCCGAACCGATATTTATCGTATTTGCAATTACAACAAGCAGCACAACCGGAAAAAGAATTTTCTTGCTGTAATTATCTCTAACTACGGCGGCCATACCTTTTCCTGTAACAGCGCCTATCCGTCCGCAAGCTTCTTGAACCGCAGACATAAGGGGATACAAGAAAACAACTGTCCAAAGCATTCCAAAACCAAACTGAGTGCCTGTCTGGGAGTAGGTTGCAATACCCGATGGGTCATCATCGGCAGCTCCTGTTATAAGGCCGGGTCCAATAATTCTTAAAAAACGGCTAAACCTGTTTGGTTTTTTGGGATTCTTTTCTTCTGTCATAAACCGCTGCAAATTTGTTCACACATACTCTTAGCCTGACTGCTTGGATAATTTTGAATTGACTTTAAATCGTTAATAACTTTTTGCATCTGTGGAGAAGAAGTTGCCACTTCTTCCACATTAATTTTCGCCGCTTCACCTTTTATGCTTTCTATTCTTGATTGCACAACTTTTTGCAAATTCGGAACCTCCATAGAAGCATCTTTTACCATCTTTTGCGAATTAATCTCAGCAAAATAACCTCTCTCCAGCCAAATACCTATAGCTAAAACCAAAATGATAATTATTAAAGCAAAAGCAATCTTGCGGATATCCCATTCTGTTTCTATTTTCTTCTCTTTTTTATCCGGCATAAGTTTATTGTATTTAAAGCCTTACTCTTTTGCAAACAAATTACACCTTCATTCGGATCTTTGATCCTAGGTCTTTGGTCTTTGGTCCTAGTCCATCAATCCCGATTAAATCGGGATCAATCATCAATCTAATTTCTAGTTTCTAGTTTCTGATATATACTAATATCGTGACTTATCTACATGCTCTTATTCTTTCTTTTATCGAGGGAGTAACAGAATTTTTACCAATTTCCTCAACAGGCCATTTAATACTAACTTCCAATCTGCTTAGAATTTCTCAAACAGATTTTGTAAAAGATTTTGAAATTATTATCCAGTTGGGAGCAATTTTCGCCGTAGTTTTCTTGTATTGGAAAACCCTAACCACAAATATTAAAGCCTGGAAAAGAATAGCAATAGCTTTTATCCCAACTGCAATTATTGGTTTTGTTTTATATAGAATCGTAAAAAGCTTTTTGCTTGGAAACACATATATCACACTGGCTGCTCTTTTAATCGGCGGCATAATTCTAATAGTTTTAGAGCTTATGTACAAAGAAAAAGAACACCATGTAGATAAAATCGAAGAAATAAGCTATAAAAACGCCTTTTTGATTGGAGTTGTTCAATCCCTTGCCATAATTCCGGGAGTATCAAGATCTGCTGCCACTGTTATAGGCGCGTTATTTTTAGGAACAAAGAGAAAAACCGCGGTTGAGTTTTCTTTTCTCCTTGCTATTCCAACTATGTTTGCCGCTTCCGGACTTGATATATTAAAAAGTGATTTTATTTCTTATTCCTCCCAACAATACATAGCGCTTTCAATCGGATTTTTGGGCTCTTTTGTTTTTGCAATATTAGCAATTAAATTTTTGCTTGATTTTATTAAAAAACATACCTTTATACCTTTTGGTGTTTACAGAATAATCCTTGCTATCCTCTTTTGGCTGCTCATAATTAGGTAACTCGTGTTAAAATAGGTATATATGAATTTAAAAAACCTTCAGGAAAAAATTGGCGCGCTGGACGATAAAACTAAACCAAAATACACAGTTGAGTCTCCCAAAGAAAGGGAAATTCTTGCAAAAACGGTTAAATTAAACGAAGAAGTAGGAGAACTATGCAATGATATTTTAGGAATCCTAAAATTACAAAGAAAATCAAAGCTTGATAAATTTGATAAAAGAAATATCTATCAGGAATTTGCAGATGTAATTCTTACTGTTGTTCAATTGGCGCATGCTGCGGGAGTAGACATAGAAAGGGCAGTTAACGATAAAATGAAAGTAATAGAACAAAGACTAGATAAAGAAAAAAAAGAAAATGCAAACCTTCCAAGAAATATATAAAATTGTTTCCAAAATTCCCAAAGGAAAAGTCGCAACATATAAGCAAATAGCAAACATAGTAAAAACAACTCCAAGAGTGGTCGGATTTGCATTACACGCTAATAAAAATCCAAAAGTAATTCCCTGTCATCGGGTAACAAAATCAAACGGCACTCTCGCCAATGGCTATGCTTTTGGAGGAAAAAACAATCAAGAAGAAATATTAAAAACAGAAGGAATAAAATTTGATAAATCAGGTCAAATAAATCTTTCGCAATATCTTATAAAAGGCTTCTAGGGGACCAGCTTACCAACAATTGGGTATTTCGCTTTAATTATGCCTCCTCCTGCTTCGTGAAGCTCAACGCTAGAATCTTTTCCTGCTAAAGAATGGTAAGGACCACCAACTTTGTAATATTCTTTCCCGGCAGTAACGTCATAAACGTTTCCATCAAGAGCTAAGTAAATTGCTAAATTCGGATTTGTTCCATTATATTTTTTAAGTTCCTGCAAATTAAATATCTTAATATTCTTTTTCACCACGACAGACTCTCCCTTAACAGACGCTGCCGTGGTTTTTGGTTTTACAAAAAAACCACTAATAAAGTCTTCTGTAAAAATTGTTAGAGAAATAACAATAGCAATTACTACGTATTTATTTTGAATATATCTACTCATACCAACATTCTACTTATCTTAATATTAAGAATGGATTAAGAAGATTGGTCCGGCAAAATTAAGGAAACAGCCGTTCCTTTACCTTTTTCAGAGGTTACTTCAATTTTAATATTATATAAATCGCAAATTTGCTTTACCAAAGAAAGGCCGATCCCGTGTCCATCACGCCCATTTCCTTTTCCTCTGTAAAACCTGTCAAACATATGGCTCGCTTCCTCTTGGCTCATTCCTATCCCCTCATCCTTAACAATAACCACATTTTTATTATTTTCCTCTTTAATAATTAAAAATAGCTTTTTATTAACCGTGCTATACCGGATAGCGTTAGAAATTAAGTTAGAAAGTATCATTAAAAAGTATTCACGGGGTATCGTTAATGATATTTCTCTTGATATATCTTTATAAAAAACTAGCTTCTTTTCCGCAATCTGTTTTGCAAAATTATTTTTTAATGTCTCAAATAAATTATCTGTTTTAAGCAAGTATGGCTTAACGAGTTGAATATCTTTTCTTAATTTAGTAAGTAGTAAAAGTTTTTCCAAAATAGCATCCACCTCAAAAAGGTTTTTATTAATTACTTCTTTTTCATGTTCCGTATTTGTTTTTGATACGGATAAGAGCTCAAAGGATGAAATTGCGCGTGTTAATGGCGTTCTAAGCTCATGTGACGCATTTGCAATAAATGCTTTTTGACGCTCCGCCATGTCTTTAAGACGGTCAAGCATTTTATTAAATTGGTATGCTAAACGTACTAATTCATCATCGGGATGGCCTTTCATGGAAATCGGAGAATCAAGCTTATCAAGCTCAATTTTCTCTATCGTGTCTATCATTTTGTCCAAAGGAGAAAACGCCTTTCCGGATAAGAAGTAACCAACCAAAACACTTCCCAGCAAGCTCAAAACTCCTAATGAAATAAAAATTAGAGTCATAATGTTTTTTAACGCATCAAATTCCTCAAGAGACTTACCTAAAATCATATAGCCTATTGTTTTCCCATTGCTTCTTAGCGGTATCAAAACAGTCGTAAATTGCTGCTCTTTCCAGGCAAAATTTGTTTCCTTCATTTGACTGCTTTGTTTTAATTGATCTAATAACCGTAAAAACGCTCCGTTATCTTCTTGGCTTCCCAAAGCAAATAATCCGTATGTCCTCAACATGCTTTTTTGCTTATCAAGAAACACAGCAGATGTGTTATGCATAAGCAAATACTCCCTTAGAGTTGCTCCGGCTTGGTTTTTCTTAAATACCAAGGTATCTTTTTCTAAAATTAAATTGTTCGCAATAACTTCTTTTGATTCAATAGTAAGGTCACGTTTTAATTGATACGAAGCAGTAAGATTAAAAATTAAAAAGAAAATAAAATACAAAATTACAAGGAACGAAAAAACATAGAGGCTAAATATTAATGCAAAGCGTTGTTTTGTTGTTAATCCTCCCATAAGACATATCCTGCGTTTTTAACAGTTACTATTAATTTTTTCGAAAAATTATCATCTATTTTTTTTCTCAAGTATCTAATATGGACATCAATAGTATTGGAAAAGGGATCAATGTTTTCCCCCCAAACATGATGAAGCAACGTAATCCTATCGATTGTTTTTCCTTTATTAAGAGCAAGGTATTCCAAAAGAGAATACTCTCTCGGAGCAAGAGTTATTACCTGATCGCCTCTTTTTACCTCATGATTATTAGTATTAATTATTAGATCTGCAACGGTTATTAAAGGAGACTCTGTTTCCCCTGATTTTCTACGGACTAAGGCTTTTACCCGCGCAATTAATTCTTCCATCGCAAAAGGCTTTGTTAAATAATCATCTGCACCTGTGGACAATCCTTCAATTTTATCTTCCAACTGACTTTTAGCAGTGAGCATAATTATTGGGGTTTTATTTTCTTTTTCCCTAATCAGCTTGCAGATCTCTATACCCTCCATATCGGGCAACATCCAATCAAGAATAACCACATCATACTTTTCTGTTTCCAACCGGTACATTCCTTGCTCCCCCGAAATGGAAATTGTCGAGGTAATTTGAGCGATCTGAAGCATTTTTTGAATATTACCGGCTATTGTTGGATCGTCTTCTATTATTAGAACATGCATTTGGGTTACTATTGTATCAGATATTGCTGAAGAAGGCTTTCTGCGTTGGCAGAATGCGGCATTGGGGGATTTTTTCCTTTTGAGTCAAAGCTGCTTGTTGCATCTGCACCACAATCTTTTAGCATTACCGCGTCTCCTCCGGGATGAGTTCCAAAAACCGGAGTGATGTTGTAAATATGACCTCTGTATCCAATCCAACAATCACTTTTAGTGTTATGAAGACTTAGCTCGGCAAAAACATCCTTTACGGGAGCCAGCGTTACGGAAACATTTTTACCCAGGACATTGCTTGGGCTTGGACTTAGGTTATCCATTGTTTGTTCTTTTAAAGCACCTGATGTTGCCTGCGTTGGATTTTGAGTCTTTTGACCGGAGATTAAAACAGATACAAAAACCAGGAGCAAAAAATTAATTATTGCCAGCTTTACTATTGAATTTAAAAAAAACTTCATGATGCAAACGAGAAATTTTCATAAATAATCTTATCCTCAGCAACTCCTTGAGATAAGAATTGTTTTTTAAACCCCTCCATCATCGGTAACGGCCCACACACAAAAATTGCATCAAGTAAGTGAATGTTTATTTGATTTTTTATTTCATTAACATCCAATCTTCTTTTTTCCTTGCTGCACCAATCAAAAAATTTTATATTGGAAACTCTGGAAACCAACCCCTCTATTTCCTCTTTAAAGGTTCCCTCTTCTTTATTCCGATAGGTATAATAAAAAAAGATTAAATTATTCGAAGAAACATATGTTTCTTCAGAAAGCATGCTTAGAAACGGTGTTACTCCTATTCCGCCTGCAATCCATAAGCAGTTCTTATTTTTAAATCTATTCATTACAAATCTTCCGTAAGGACCATAAATAGTAGCTTGATCGCCGCTGTTTAAGTTGGGAAGCTTAAGAGTGTAATCTCCAACTATTTTTGCCGACAATCTCAACAAGTTGTCTTTTGGTGCCGATGCAATCGAAAAAGGATGAGACTCCTTACCTGTTTTACTGTTATTAAAGTGCACATAGACAAATTGACCGGCTTTAAAATTTATCACTTTTTCAGTTTTAGCCCGCAAGTAAAGCGTTACAACATCAATAGACCTTTCGATTCTTTCGACTTCATATTTAAACTTTGGACCAAAGATAAAATAAAGAACGAGTTTATAAAATACAGAAGATATGCCAAGCGAAATAAATCCGGCCATCCATAACTTTAAAGGGAAATAGTTGTAAATATCACTCGGAACTAAAAACGCGTGCACGCTACCAAGTAAAAACGACACTCCCAGCACTTTATGGGACAGCTTCCATAAATGGTATGGCAATTTAATAAAACTACTAAAAACAAAAACAACTATTAATCCATATAACCCAAAAACTCCTAACGAATATGCAAGATCGCTGGAAGGCAATAAGTAAAGCAAGACCATTTTAATCTGCGGAAAAGACTGCAATGCAAGAAGAATCGGATGATGCAAGATAAATAGAAACGCTATGCTTCCGATAATTTGATGAAACTCGTATGTTTTATCAAGCCCGTTAAAAGCCTTTTCCACTTTTCTAAGTCTGGTCGCAAGTATAACAGTAGAAGACATCAACACTATTCCTAAAAGTGAGAGAATTTGGCTTAGAGATCTTAGAGGTTGTTCAAAAATTATAGCGGGATCTTGCTTAGATAAAATCCATAGATTTACAGTAATTAAACACGATACAAGTATAATAATAAGTGGTACAAATTTTTTCACAGCTATCATTTTTTGTTATCTTCATAACTTTTTTTTCATCTTCTCGCACATTTTCTAAATCTTTGTCTTCGCTAAACTTAGCTCCTGATGATGTCTTTACTTCGTAAGACGAATCTCTTTTTTCGGATTCCCTGGTTTTATTTTGAGATCCGGAATTAACGGGCACAACTGTTGGCTCCTGAATACTTACCTGAGTAGGCTGAACTATCTGTTTAACAATTGGCTCAACTGTTGGTTTAGGAGTTATCATGTTTACATCTCCTACTACCTCTTTAACTTCGGGAATAGAAATATCCGCAGAGCTTGAACCGGCAACTTTAACAAATCCATATACGCTTGATGCAAAAACCGTAAAAATTACCGCAATCGCTATGAATGTGTATATAAAATGTTTTCCTGCAAACCTAAATACTTCCTTCATAATAAGATTTCTAATAGTTTACCACTTATAGCCTACTAAGATTAATATTAAGAACAGATTAAGAAGAATAAAAAAATAGACCCCATACTCTACGAGGCCTATTTTAAAACTTAGCTTGCTTTTAATCATCATCGTCTTCTCTCTCCTTATCTCTATCTTCTTCACGAGGTTTTATTTGGGAAGGGGTAGAGTTTGCTCCGTTTGCGCCCGTTGTCCCGCTTGCCACTGTACCTGAGCTTACAGTAACCAAGTATTGTTGCATTCTGCTCATACCTGTTCCGTGGCGAGCCTGGTACTGCGCTGTCATATCTGTATTACAGGCAAATACGTCTCCTCCCGAATGAGTACTGCGAAGCGTGGTTACATCGTATTGTTTTCCAAACAAGGTAATAATACATTTATTGGAATTTGTTGAACCGGTTTGTCCGGTCAAAGCACTATTTCCCTGCCCGGTATTTGTAGCTGTTAATCCTGTCTTTGCCGGCACATTTTTAATAGCAGCTCCCGCAACTTGAGCTTTTTCAGTTTTCGTAGAAGTATTATTAGCTTCTGCTTTTTTAACAGATGCAGATTTTTCAGATCCTTGTGTTTTGTTAGAAACAAAACCGCCTGCCATTTTTCCAACTCCCATTACGCTTGTACCAACGGTTAGGACAGTTATAACGGTCATTAGAATTCCCGGCAAAAATTTCTTTTCTACAAAACCAAATAAAATATTCATATAGTTACCTCCTTCTATTAATATTGATAACTATATTCGTTTATAGATTAAGAAAGCATTAAGAAGAATTGGTACTTGGATAAATATTTACTACGGGAGGTTTGGATAGTGGCATTTTTTCCATTTCTTACCACTTCCGCACCAGCAGGGGTCATTGCGGCCTAACTTCTTTTTATCCTCATCGTTTGTGCTTACCGATGAAATGTTTTGAATACTGCTTGATGTAGAAACCGAAGCTGTGCCAGGCCCTGCCGGTTGAATAGCAATGTGTTGATGCTGCTTTATTTCAGAAGATTGCTCTTGATCTGAGCTTGCCGAAGATTGGATTTGAATTTTATAAATCCTATGCACAATTTCATCGTCAATCGAAGCCATTAACCTATCAAACATCTCAAATCCTTCGTTTTTATACTCCACCAACGGATCTTTTTGCCCATAACCTCTAAGTCCAATTCCCTGCCTTAAGTTGTCCATAGCATCCAAATGATCCATCCACAAATTATCTATTACGGATAATGCTACAAATCTTTCTATCTGCATCATCAGCACTTTTCCAAGCTGTTTTTCTCTATTTTCATAAAGGTCTTCGCTTAATTTGGTTAAAAATTCAATTTTTTCCGCATTAGAATGAAATTGCTCAAGTTGCATAACAAGCTGCTTTACCGAATTTTCATCAAAAGGAATTATTGTTGCAAACTGCTCAACGATCTGTTCGTTTGGAGATTTCTGATCAACTTCAAGAACTGCTAATTCAACAATCGAAGCAATCGCCGAATGGATCATTTCTTTAATATCCGTTCTTAACTGATCGGAGTTTTCCTCGCCTGCCTCCAAAACCTCTTTTCTTCTTTGGTAAATAATTTCTCTTTGCTTATTTAAAACATCATCGTATTCGACCAAGTGCTTTCTGATATCAAAATTATATCCCTCAACCTTGCTTTGGGCTTGCTCTATTGCTCTGGAAACAAGCGGATTCTCCAGCGGAATATCTTCCGGCATATTAAACCGTGTCATAATATTAGAAATCGTATCCCCGCCAAAAAGACGCATGATTTCATCGTCTAAAGCAACAAAGAATTTCGAAAGTCCGGGATCCCCCTGACGTCCGGATCTTCCCCTAAGTTGGTTATCTATTCTTCTAGATTCGTGACGCTCTGTACCAATAACCATTAAGCCTCCTGCATCTAAAACATCCTGATGTTTTTTCTCCCAAATTTCCCATTCTTTTGTACCGGCTTTAGCCGTACCATCCTCATTTTTAGGTGTATCACCACCCAAAATAATATCAACTCCGCGCCCTGCCATATTTGTGGCTACTGTTACCGCTCCTTTTTCTCCTGCTTTAGCAATAATTTCTGCCTCTCTTTCATGGTTTTTAGCATTTAAAACTTCATGCTTTACGCCTCTTCTTTTTAATGCCTGGGAAATTATGCCATTTTTTTCAATCGATGTAGTACCAACCAATACAGGCTGACCTTTTTTATAAGCTTGTTCAATTAAATCCGCAACTGCCGCAACCTTTGCTCTTCCTGTTTTATAAATTGCATCTCCTTCGTCTTTCCTGGTCATCAAGCGGTGAGTCGGAATTACTACAACGTCAAGCTTATATATTTTATGGAATTCTTCCGCTTCCGTAACAGCGGTTCCTGTCATTCCCGCCAGTCTTTCATACATTCTAAAATAGTTTTGCAAAGAAACAGTGGCTAATGTTTTTGATTCTCGCTGAATTGTTACATTTTCTTTTGCTTCAATTGCCTGATGAAGTCCTTCGGAAAGCCTTCGTCCTTCCATTAATCTTCCTGTAAATTCATCAACTAAAATAACCTCGTTATCTTTAACTATGTAGTCTTTTTCACGGTGGAACAAAGTTCTTGCCTTTAAAGCAGCTTCCAAATGATAAACAGTGTCAAAGTCTTTTTCATAGATATCCGGAATTCCAAATAATTTTTCGATTTTGACAATTCCGTGTTCGGTTAAATGCGCTGTTCTTAGTTTTTCGTCAATTTTGTAGTCTGTTTCCGAGGTTAGCTTATCAACAAGTTTTGAATATTGGTAGTATTTTTCGGTTGGAGCTTCATCCGGAGCGGAAATAATATGAGGGGTTCTTGCCTCATCTATTAAAACCGAGTCAACTTCGTCTACAATTGCGTAATAATAACCTTTCTGAACAAGCTGAGAAAGTTCTGTTGCCATATTATCCCTTAAATAATCAAAGCCAAATTCCGAATTAATTCCATAAACAACATCTGCTTCGTATGCTTCCTTTCTGCTTATTGGCCTTAAATGAAGTAATCTAAAATCATGCGCATTTGAATTTAAAAATTCAGGATCATATATAAAAGACTGTTCACTAATAATTGAGGACACTTTTAAGCCAAGGAAATTAAAAACAGGACCCATCCAACCTGCGTCACGACGGGCAAGATAATCATTTACCGTTACTAAATGAACATTATTGCCGGTTAAGGCATGAAGGTATAATGCGGGAACCGCAGATAAAGTTTTTCCTTCTCCTGTTTTTTGTTCGGCAATTCTCCCTGTTGCCAAAACCGTTGCAGCCATAAGCTGAACGTCAAAGTGTCTTTGACCAATTGTTCTATAGGCAGCCTCTCTTGCCAGCGCAAATGCTTCGGACAAGATATCTTCTAAGACTTCCCCGTCTGCAATTCTTTTTCTTAATTGTTCTGTTTTTTTGGGAAAATCTTCGTCTTTTAGCTTTTTTATTTTTTCCTCCAGGGAATTTATCTTCTCAACAAGAGGCTTTAACTTATTTACTTCTTTTTCGTTTGAATCAAAAAATTTCGAAATAGCACCAAACATAATTAGCTAAACGAATTGACAATTGATAATTGCCCGCCTGCCGGCGAGGCAGGAAAATTGACGATTAGCAATTTAACAAGTTAACAATGTAACAATTCTGCTTTCATTTTACCACAAAAAAAGCCCTGAAGCGGAGTTTTTCTCTAACTTCAGGGCAGATACTAATTGATCAATTAGTAAGTTCCAAATATCTTACTAATCTTATTTCTTCTTCTTCTTTTTCTTTGCTGGCATGGGAATCACCCCCTCTGTGCTTAAAATATTAAGCTAAATTTATAGTGATCCATTGCTAAAAAAATGTCAAGAAAAAAAACGGCCTCAAAAACAGTTAATTAGATTGTTTTAACGGGAAAAACGATTAAAGCTAAAATGCAGAAAAAAGGGTTATTTTTTGGGCTTTTTTTCTATTCTTTCAAACCCTGTATATTTTACTAAAGCTTTTGGAATAATAATTGATCCGTCTTCCTGCTGATTATTCTCCAAAATCGCAATAATTGGTCTTGTTGAAAAAGCAGTCCCATTTAATATTTCTACATACTTAGCTTCGTTTCCCTCTCTATATTTAATATTTAGTCTTCTGGACTGAAAATCCGTAGTGGTTGACGTAGAAGTAAGTTCACGGTATTTATTCTGAGACGGAATCCAGGCCTCAAGATCATATTTTCTGGCTGCCGGAAACCCAAGATCACCTGTGCACATTTTTACAACTTGATAAGGAATTTCAAGTGTTTGTAAGAATTTTTCTTCGATTTCTCTTAAAAATTCGTGTTCCTTGTCATCTTCTCCCTGTTTAACAAAAGAAACCATTTCTATCTTATCGAATTGATGAGCTCTTAAAATTCCCTTCGTGTCTTTTCCGTAAGAGCCTGCTTCCCTTCTAAAACAAGTAGAAAAACCAACATATCTTTTTGGCAGGTCTTTTCCATTTAAAATCTCGTCCATGTGCATAGAAACAATTGACTGCTCGCTTGTTCCAACTAATACTAAGTCATCTTTTTCAAAAACATACATGTCCTCATCCCCACCGTTTTCCATGTACCCCAAGCCACGCATTACCTCGGTTTTTATAAGAACCGGGGGCAAAACAGGAACGAAGTCTTCTTTTGCTAAGGTCTCAAAAGCTAATTGTTTTAAAGCAAATTCCAAAAGCACCGCCTGGTTTTTTAGAAAATAAAATCTTGAGCCGGAAATTTTAGAAGCTCTCTGAACATCAATAATATCCAGGGCTTCTCCAAGATCCAGGTGATCTTTGGGAGTAAAATCGAATTTTTTAGGGGTTCCAACCTTTCTTAGAATTTCGTTTTCCGTATCGTTTTTACCCGGTTTTACATCTTTTTTTGCCGGATTTGGAATCCGAAGCAATAATCCGTTTAACTTCCCATTTAATTCATTAAAAGTTTTTTCCAAGCTTTCCAGCTCTTCTTTTAATTTTTTTCCTTTTTCTACATTTCTTTCTTTGGCAGCCGCATTTCTTTCTTCTCTTAACTTTTGAACTTTAACTCCAGCCTCTTTTCTTTCTTCATCTATTTTTAATAGTTTCTGAATATCAATCTCAACGCCTTTATTTTTGGCACTTTCTTCAATTAACTTTGGATTTTCCCTAATAAATTTAACATCTAGCATAATTTAGTTAATTTCTAATTTTTAATTCTTAATTTTTAATCAAACTATAATGATTAATTTTTAAACATTTAAAATTGAAAATTCAATGAAAATTGTAAATTTAAAATTAAAAATTTAAGTTAAAGCTCAAAAATCTCTTCAATAATAGCCTTTAACTTAACGATCGCTTTGTATCTGTGATTATACAACCGTTGCTCATCTTTGGTCAATTCGTCTTCATGATAATACTTGCCAATCTCTGGGAGATAAAAAAAAGAACGGTATGGATATCCGACAATCCTTTTCATATGTTCGTTTTTAGTTATAACCCCCTTAACTTCATCGTAAGCACTCCAAACTTCTCCGCTTGGTAAAGCAAGAGATATTACTGTTTTAAAAGTTGCCCCTCTGTTGCTTTCCGGCAGTTTTTCCGAAATTTTTCCCAATTTTTTTATGATTTCTTCTTCATCTTTTGCCCAATATTTACTATTTATCCCAGGCTCTCCGTTTAAAGCATCTATCTCTATCCCGCCATCATCGGCAATTGTTGGCAGATTGGATAGTTTTGCAAAATGAATTGCCTTTTTTTGAGAATTTTCTTTATAAGTTTTTCCATCCTCCTCAACATCTTGATTTAAGCCCAAATCTTTTAAAGAAATTATTTCAAAATTTAAATCTTCTAAGAAATTTTTAATTTCCCCAAGCTTTCCCTGGTTTCCCGTAGCAATTAACAGCTTTTTCATGCAAAAAGTATAACATAAAATACTTCTTGCATTTAAGAAAAAAAATAGGATAATACGCTTATGGCAGCAAAGGAATTATTCAATTCTCATCCTAAAAAAGCTCGTTCATTTAACGATGTCTTAACTCTTATGGTATTAGAAGAAGAATTGTCCGCAGAAAACACAACTAGAAAAGGTAAATATAGTCGGATAAACCTTAGTGCTGCAAGAATCGAGCTAGGGAAAAACATGGCTTGCGGTGTCGCAAAAACAATTGAGCAGAGCTATGCTGCAAGCTCTAATCAAGAAACCCCAATTTTTGGATCTGACTAGTCTAATAAACCAAACCTTTTTCTAACAAACTCTTTATCAAGCGATAATAATAACCATCCTGCTTTTGGACCGTGGTCTTTACCAATTAAGCTTAAATAAATTGCACTAAATGCGTCCTTAGAATTTAGACCAATTTCCTTTGACCATTCGTACAAAGCTTTTTGAAAAACTTCCGCATCCCAATTCCTGTTTAATTCTAAAGCTACTTTTTTAAGATATTCTTTTTGCTTCAAAGTTAAGTCTTCCGCTACATCCGGAATTTCATGACTTACGGTAAACTTAGCTGATTCCGGAGCATACTTTTCTACCCAAATTTTTGCATATTTCCCCCATTCTTCCAGTCCGTCTTTTTTTATTTGCTCATCCATATTTGGCATTTGCACCCACTGTGCTAACGTGGAAAATCTTACTTTTGGCGGATTCTTGATCTCGTCAACCTGAGATAATTCGAAAATTCTTGCCAAATCATCTTTCTTGTCACTAAAATATACTTCTGCCGCTTTTTGATACTCATCATACATTTTAGGAAAAAGATCTGTTCCAAAAGGAGAAAATTCAACCGCTTGATTAGGTTTTGTCTTAATCATTACAAATCTTGCAATTTGTGGGGGAACAACCTCTATTAGATCTTCCGCCGACAACCCAACTCCTTTGGAAGACGCCATTTTTTTACCTCCGGAAAGAAAATGTTCATAAGGAAGTCTTAATGGAGGTTCTTTTTTGAAAACATCTTTACATATCTTCATTGCCACATCATAGGTTCCTCCTGCGGACGCATGATCTTTCCCTGCTCCTTCTATGGTTACTCCAAAAGTCCACCATTTTGCTGCCCATTCAACTTTAAAAGGCATTTTTCCGTTTCCGTCAAAAGGAGACATTCTCCCTTTATGACTACATCCCTTTGCCCATTTAACCAAATTTGGATCGCAGAAATATGAGACCTCTTTTCCATCCCACTCAATAACTCTTGTTGTACCAAGTTTCCCGCAGGTTGGACAAATAACCTGAAACGGAAACCAATTATCTGCCATTTTCTTTTTATACATTTCTTCATAAACTTTTCGGATTTCCGAAGTGTGATCTAAAGCAAATTTTATTGCATTGTTATAAACTCCTTTTCTATAATAATCAGATGCGTAATAAACTTCTGCCTCTATTCCCAGCTGTTTAAAAAGGCTCAGCATCTTATTTCCAAAATAATCCCCAAAGGAACCCATTCCGTTAGGCGAAGGGGCAATAAATATTGGGACACCCATATATTTACCAAGTGACTCACGTAGTTCGGGAGGTAATCCGTCAATAGGATCAAAATCATCAAAACCAAAAGTGAATTTTACCTCTCTTTTTTGCTCTTTAATAATTTTATATAAAACATCATGAATTACAGGACCTTTTAAGCCACCCATATGAACCATTCCCGATGGGGTCCAAGCATCATTAATCCATTCTTTGTCTTTTCTGTTTTCTAAAATTTTATCTCCCCAAAACATATTAGTCAAAACCTTTTAAAAAGCTTGCTGCAAGTTTTCCAAGGTCTTTAATATTATACCCCCCTTCCTGAATAATTAAAGTAGGTAATTCCAGTGATGCAATTTTTTGCGCCATTGTTTTATAAAAGGGGATTTTTAACTTAAATCCTCCGATAGGATCGTTTATATAAGTATCAAATCCCGCAGAGACAACTAGATATTTAGGTTTATAGTTTCTAATATTTATGAGCGCTTTTTCAAAAGATTTTTGATATTTTAGTTCTCCTGTCCCAACAGACAATGGATAATTAATATTAAAACCAAGCCCCTTTCCAATTCCTTTTTCATTTTCAAAACCTGTTAGGCATGGATATTTCTGCCTTGGATCTGCGTGAATTGAAACAAATAAAATATCTGAGCGGTCGTAAAATATGCTCTGTGTTCCGTTTCCATGATGAAAATCAATATCCAAAATAGCCACTTTCCCGGATCTCGAAAGATAATTTGCCGCAATTGCAGAATTATTAAAATAGCAATATCCTCCCATTCTGTTTTTCTCTGCATGATGTCCCGGAGGACGGCATAAGGAATAAACAACTGTCTTTTTGCTACTAATTGCTTCCGCGCCGGACAATGCAAGATCAACTGATTTTTTTGCAACTCCAAAAGTATGTTTTTGAAGCGGTGTGTAAGTATCCATAATAAAACTGGATGGGGAAATTGTTTCATTATCTTTTAAGATCCTTGTTTGCTTTTTAATAAAATCCACATAACTTTTATCATGGACACTAAGTATGTTTTCCAAAGAAAATGATTTTGCTTTATTTAACTTAAACCCTTCTAAGGTTAAGGAATTTAAAATTGAAGCAAGTCTTAATGCCCGCTCGGCATAAGGCATTTTTTTACCAAAAAATAATTCAAATTTCGGATCGTGCAAAAAATGATTTTTATTATAAAATACCGGAATATTCATGTCTCCCTACTCCTTTCAGCACTTTTTCTACCTGTTCAGCAGAATAATATCTCTCTTTTGCTTCTTTTGTCAAAAACATATAGGTAAAATCCTGCATTTCCCCTTCCACCTCCACGTTTTGAGAAAGAACCTGTGGTACCAGTGATCCTAATAAAACTCTGTCCGGAACTACAAAACCGGCTCCATGCGCCGCCCTATCTGATCTCGTTGCAAAATTACACTCTGCAAAAATAAGCGAGCATATGCCGGTTGCATCCAAGTCCCTTATTACCTGACTGTTTAAGTCTATAAGAGTAGCTGTCATAAACCCCTGGTTTTCAAAACCAATTCTGGTTTTCCATTCTGTATTTTCTATCAAATCAATGTGTTTGTCTCCAACGGGAATCCTTAACCTCTCAGCCATTGCTGCAGTAATAATTTTGTTTTTATTTATAATCATACTTACCCATAAACTACGGTTTTGCGCATGAAAATCTTTTTCCGCTCTTAATCTTTGCGATAAGGCTTGAACTTCATCAAATGTCCACCCGAAAGTATGGCCCCAAAGTTCTGCGATCATCATTTCCTGACCGGCTGTTGAATGAGTTACCTCGTATCCTTCTTGCAAAACCGCCTCAATCCTTGACTCGGCGCTTCTGGTAACTTCCGGATACTCTTCAGTTTCACTAACTATTTTAATTCTTGAACAACCTCTTCTGTCTTGAGAATTTTTTCCTATCATTACCAACCATTTTCCTGCAAACCCAAAGTCATCCAGAGGAGCCATAACTTCGATGTGTTCAGACAAATTACGGTCAATTAAAGCATGTTTTACAGCTTCCTCTGTTGCAACACCCCTAAAAACAATCCTGCCAATTCCGCCCTGCCCCAAATTCCCGGACATCCTGGTTACGTGATACCTTAGGATGTTATGATCTTCTATTAAAACAGGGTGATTTCTATAAATACGGCCATACTGACGATGTGATTCGCCTAAACTACCGGTACTGCTAAATATTTCCGGTAATTGATTAACTTCTTTTGTCATATTTTTTCCACTAAAAAACCCCTCTGCTGAGGGGTACTTTTAAACACAAAAAAGACCCCTCTTTAAGGATTCTTCTTTGGTTGTTTATTTATTAATTCAAATTTCATAGTAATTATTTATTAGTGAACAGAGAGGATTGTGTATTGAAGTTTCCCGGCGGGAGCTTCAACTTCAATTTTTTCTCCAACTTTTTTACCAATTAAAGCTTTCCCCAAAGGTGATTCGTGAGAGATTTTTTTCTCAATTGGATCTGCTTCCCATTCGCCAACCACCATATAGATATCTTTTTTACCTTTAGTGTTTAAAGTTACTCTTGATCCGAGTTTTACAACATGCTGACTATTTTTCCCTGTTTCATCTATTAAAACCGCCTGTTTTAAAAGCTCTTCCAGCTCATCTATTCTGCCATCTATAAAAGACAGCTCTTCTCTTGCAGCTACATATTCTGCGTTTTCGGACAAGTCACCCATGCTGCGTGCCTGAGATACTCTTTCTACAACTTCAGGTCTTTTTTTGTTTGCCAGATCACCATGCTCTTTTTTAAGCTCTTCCAACCCCTCTTTTGTTAAGTAAATTTTTTTAACATCCATATTTAAATAAAAACCCTCAATCAACTTGAGGGATCTGTTTTGATTAAAGGAATGATATAGAAAATCGTTTTCTTTGTCAATAACCTCTAGTAGTCAAAAAAAGAAAACTTATTTAATAGTCCGTAGGCTTTATCCTTTATTTCCTCCGACACAATTATCTTAACCATCCCTTTACCCGGCTGCCCATAAAAGATAACCGATTGTAATGGAGACAGTATTATAATTGGCAAAACTGCCAAATCATCTTCTCCGTTAATCTTCAAGATCACGCTCTCTTTGTCTAAGTTTCCAAAATTTATACTTAAGTTTTCAAATAGTTTTTTCGAAATTATTCCGGCAGGATTATCAACAAACAACGTTTTTTCATCTCCTTTAAAACCAAGTTGTTCAATGTTTACAAATGTTTTCTTTCGCTTTACCTTAAAATCTATCACCGAAATCAAAGGCCTAAGCGAAGCTTTAAGTAAATTTTTAGTTGTCACATCCCCAACGGAAAATAGCAACTTTGGAAATTTTTTGTTTCTCAAGCTTTTAATTACCTTTCCAAAAGGTGTTTTTAAAATTTTTCTTAAATTCAAGGGCAACTTTAAATCGTTTTCCAACCATTTAGGGTTTAAATAGACAATTCCATCCCTGTTAATTTCACCCTTTCTTATCCTATATGAAGAAATTACACTTTCATCCTGAGCAGATAAACATTCTTCCAAAACCACTGCCTGCAACGCATGTAGTTTTTTCTTTTTTCTTTCTTTGTTAATTATTTTTGCCTTACTCGAATTGTCCCTGGAAACAAGAAGCGCTCCATTAATACACTCCCTGGTAACTGAAGGTCCAAAAAAATCATCAATTCTGATTATTTCAAATTTAATTTTTTTGTTTTTTAAAAAATTCTCTATAGATCTTTTTCTTACATCATAAGGCTCTATGGAAAATGCAAGTTTTTTTTGCATTACAAATTCTTCGCTTGTTATTCCAATAACTAAATCTCCGGACAAAGATACTGCTTTTGCCAAAAAAGCCTTATGGCCTTTATGAAAATGGTCAAATGTACCGCCTAAAAAAACTTGCTTAAACTTTTTCATATTTTTTAAGTCTTTTTTTGTATTCTTTAATTATCCTTGTACTTTGATCTTCCGGATGAAAAGCAGCTAATCCCAAGCTGACTTCTTCTCTTGTTATATCTTTTTTCATAATCGCAAATTGAAAACGGAATAAAATCGTATTAAATATTTTTAAACCTTTAATTAAAATTGAATTCCTCTCTTCTTTTTCAAAAAACGGCTTTCTTGCTTTAAAATTTGGCAAATAATCTCTAACCCATAAGTTTTCAGCAATAAAATCTTGATAAGTGCTCTCCCTACTAAAAACAGGAACAACCTGGGCAATTTCGTGGGCAGAAAACAAGTTTCTTCTGCCTTTGGAAAGCCTTAAACAATCTTTGGATATTAGCATATTCAGGCAAAATTTGTCTTTAACCAATTTTGACTTTTTTTCCCTGTAAGATCCAAATAGCTTTAAGCTAACTACCAAGAAAAATCTTGTTACCCATAACGTTCCCGCCTCCGTAATTATAAATAGATCAATATCTTCATTTTCTTCGCAATTGTTAAGGGCCAAGGATCCGGAAATTCCAACCATCCTTACTGTTGGAAATAAAGATAAAAAATAGATTATTTTTTTTGCTTTTTTTATTTTTTCAATGCTGTATTTTTTCCGTTTTTTTCTTATCGTAATAAGTTTTTCCCGATTCTTAACAAAATAAAATCCGTCTTTTTGATTAATTGCTTTTTCACTTTTTAAATTTAAAAGAAAATCTTTTTTTAAGATTTTTTTATCGAAGACTAAATAATTCCAAATCTCTTCTTTTGTTAAGGGGTAATCAAAAATATCCGAATAGAGCAGGGTTTTAAAAATAACCTTTTTACTGCCCATATTTACCTAAAACCTGAGTAACTCCTTTTATTAAAGTATCAACCGCAGTATCGGGAGACGTTCTTTGGATAATAATTGAATTAACAGCGGTTTTTAGATATTCGTTCATGGCGCCATTATAACTGGTTTCGTAGGTGCTGTCTGCAAAAAAAGAGGAAGTAGAATTTCTAGCACCTATTATAAAGGGGTATGCAAGACTATCTTTTAATTTATCCGCCAGATCAATTCTGGCATAAGGTTCACCAAAAAGTCTTGTTTTAGATTGTTCGGCATATAATTTTTCCGCAGTTGATTTTTGTGATAAAAATTTCAAAAGAAGAAGCGCTTCTTTTTGATATTTACTTTTAAGAGATGCGCCTTCCACCCAATAGCTTGCAACTGTTTTGTTTTGATTAGCAAGCTGCGGAACAGAAACAACCTTAAACTTTAAATTCGGATTCATTGCTTTGATCATAAAATAATCCCAAGAATAGCCAAAATACATTCCGACCGTTCCGGCAGCAAAAGCTCTTGTTGAATTATCAAGTGTATTATCCCACACCGAATCATTATCTCCCAAAGCAAACGAAGTATAAAAAGATAGGGCTTCGGCTACCTTAGTCTTTTTCGAAAGTATGTCTGTAGGATTAATTCCGCTTTGAACAAAAAGAAGCGAAATTAAATCCGGAGAATGGGCAATATTGTCAAACGACCCCATTGCGGCACCTGCAGTTTTGATTTTACCTGTTTCATCTTTAACTGTTAAAACCGCCGACATGCTGGCAAAATCCTCCCAAGTTATAGGCGGATTAATCCCTGCCGAACTAAATAAATCTTCGTTGATATAAAGAGCCAACGTATCAACGCCTAAAGGAACTCCATAAACAACGCCATTTTTAATCAAATCTTTTTGCATTACAGGGTAATACCACTTTTTAAAATCTTTTGCGCTCACAACCTCTGAGGAAATTGGCAGAAGGTAACTTGAAAGAACAGGATACCAAGTGTTATGAAACCTAAAAATATCAGGGCCATTTCCATTTTCGATTCTTGTTTTAAGCCTGTCTGCATATTGCTTTGGATCTTGTTTTGAATACTCAACTGTGATGTTTGGATTTGCTTTTTCAAAATCGGAAAGAACACTGTCCATTATTTTTTGATCTTCCCAAAGTCCCCAATATGTCAAAGTAACTTTCTCTGTCTTTTTTTGCCCGAACCTTGGCAAAACAAGGAAGTATATTAAGCTTATTATTAAAATAACCACAAACAAACCGAGTAAAATTTTTGCAAACGTCATTAATCTTGAACCTGATCCATCAGAATAATCAGGAGGGAGAGTGAGAGCAGATGTGCTAACCGGCGGAGGAGTAGGCGGCAAGGGAGGCGCTATGTTTTGATCTGTTGGGGTATTTAAACCCCTTTGAGGTTGAGAAACTTCTTGATTCCCCTGAAAAATAGTGTTGTCTTCCATAATTATAGTATAATACCTCGTAGGCCACGATATCAAATGATTATTCCCGATTTTAGCAATTTTAAGAAAAAACATTTAATTCATACCCTCAAAATGATATTTTGGTTTAGTGTGGGAGCTTCTTTAGCTCTTTTTTTAATAATAAATTTTACCTTTTTAATCTTTAAAACCACCTATAATAACAGAATTTATCCCGGTGTTATAATTAACGGCGTTAATTTTGGAGGAAAATCCGAAACTCAAGTTAAGGATTATTTTGACAAAAGAAACAACTCCATTCAAGACACTTTGTTTACTTTAAAAAGCGACTATGGACTTGCCACAATATCTGCTAAGGCAATCAATTTTGGTTATGATTCCAAGCTTCTTTCATATCAAGCCTTTAGCGTGGGAAGGTCCTCCAATTCACTCTCCAACCTTAGTCTAATTGCTCAATCATATCTAAACGGCGTATATTTACAGCCCTCTTATACATATTCCGAAACCAAACTAACAGAATTAATCTCTCCCCTCGTAGCACAGCTGGAAAAAAAGCCTGTTGACGCCCTATTTAAGTTTGAAAACGGAAGAGTAACCTCATTTAGACCTGCAACAGACGGCCAAACAATTGATTTTAAAGAGTTGAGCAGTCTTATTTCATTAAAAATCGCTCCTGTTGTTCTATCGGGATCCCCGCAAAAAATTGTAATTAATATTCCAATAAAAATAATTGCTCCGGAAATCACAAACGAAAAGGTCAACGATATGGGCATTAAAGAACCAATCGGAGAAGGAACATCATTGTTTCAGCATTCTATCCCGGGAAGAATTTTTAATGTTACCCTTGCAGCAACAAGGCTGAACGGAGTCCTAATAGCTCCAAACGAAATATTTTCTTTTAATAAAGCTCTGGGCGATATTTCTGCTTTTACCGGCTATCAACAGGCATATGTTATTCAAAACGGAAAAACTGTTTTAGGAGATGGCGGCGGAGTTTGTCAGGTTTCAACAACTTTCTACAGAGCAGCCCTAAACTCCGGACTTCCAATTATAGAAAGAACTGCTCATGCCTACAGAGTCGGGTATTACGAACAAGACTCCGGACCGGGGATTGATGCAACCATTTATTCTCCAAACGTTGACCTTAAGTTTAAAAATGACACAGGCCATTATATTTTAATCCAAACAGCCATTGATCCTACAATATTAAAACTAACCGTAACTTTTTATGGAACAAAGGACGGAAGAGTAACTACTGTTACAAATCCTGTAATCTTAAGCCAAACTGCCCCTCCCCCGGCGCTTTACCAAGATGATCCCACTCTTCCCAAAGGAGAAATTAAACAGGTTGATTTTGCCGCATGGGGAGCAAATGTTTACTTTACCAGAACCGTTGTTAGAAATGGACAGACATTAATTTCCGAAAAAATTTCTTCCAATTTTAGGGCTTGGCAAGACATATTCTTAAAGGGCACAAAAGAATAATGAGCAAAATTGTAACCGAAAAAAAAGCTGCCCAAATTAGCAAGCTTCTCCGGAAACAAGGAAAAAAAATTGTTTTAATAGGAGGATGCTTTGATATTCTTCATATCGGACATATCCGGCTACTTAAAGAGGCAAAAAAGCAGGGTGATTTCTTATTTGTTCTTCTGGAAAACGACGATAATATCAAAGACATTAAAGGACGTCACCGGCCAATAAATTCCCAGCCGGAAAGAGCAGAGATTCTAGCGTCTATGGAAAAGCTAGATTACATTATTTTGTCGGAAAAGAAGAAAAATAACCAAAAATATGATAAACTAGTGGTCGATTTAGCTCCTCACGTTATCGCCACAACGTCAGGAGATAAAAATATGCATCATAAAAAAAGGCAGGCAAGCCTTATCAACGCAAAGGTGATTGAGGTAATTAAACAACTTAGGAAAAAGTCCACAAGCAGAATTGCAAATTTAATTGCTAAGGAAACACTATGAATTTAAAAAGCACAATATTGATTTTAGGATTATTTGGACTGGCAGTACTTTTGGCATATATTTTTTCTACAACTGTATTAAAAAATAATATATTGTTTAAATCTAGTCCCTCAGCAACAATCAACAACCATAAAATTAAACTTATCGTAGCTAAGAATGGAGAGGAACAGGAGATTGGCCTATCTAAGTATTCATTGCTGCCAAAAGACGAAGGAATGATTTTCCCATTTAAATCTGCTGGAAAATACCGTTTTTGGATGAAAAACATGAAATTTCCAATAGATATTGTCTATATTAAAAACAAAAAAGTAGTAACTGTGTTTGAAAATGCCCAGCCCCCTAAAAATAAAGCTGAAAATCCGCCTATTTATGAACCAACAGAAACTGCGGATACGGTACTGGAAATAAATGCCGGCCTATCTAAGGAGTACGGGATCAAAAAAGGAGCTGAAATAAAGTATGAAAATTTTAGCAATTGAGTCCTCGTGCGACGAAACCTCCGCAGCAATCGTAGAAGGAGCAAAAACAGATCCGGCTGTAAAAATTATCGCTAATAATACTGCTTCATCTTTACCAACTCACTCTAAAACAGGCGGAATAATTCCGGAGGCTGCTGCACGGGAACAAGTTAAATTTATTATTCCGGTTATTAAAAAAACATTAGAAGACGCAAATCTTTCTTTTTCTTCCCAAAATCCGCCTGATCTTGACGCAATTGCAGTTACTATTGGACCGGGGCTTATCGGATCGCTTTTAGTAGGAGTGGAAACCGCAAAAACCTTAAGTTTTATTTGGAATAAGCCAATTATCCCTGTTAATCATTTAATCGGACACATTTACGCCAACTTTGTGGAACAGACTACAGACTACAGACTACAGACTACAGTAGACAGTAGACCGTCGACCGTACTCGCGAGCATTGAATTCCCGGCAATTGTGCTTGTTGTTTCAGGGGGTCATACGGATTTAATCTTATTAAAAAATAACGGAAAGATAACTTGGCTTGGAGGAACAAGAGATGACGCTGCAGGAGAATGTTTTGATAAAATTGGCAGACTTTTAAAGCTTCCTTATCCCGGAGGCCCAAATATCGAGAAGATGGCTTTAAAAGGGAATCAAAAAGCAGTGAACTTTCCAAGACCAATGATTGGATCAGATAATTTTGATTTTAGTTTTTCAGGTTTAAAAACTGCTGTTTTAAGAGAGGTTAAGGATAAAAAATTAAACAAAAAAGAAAATGCCGATATTTGCGCCTCTGCCCAAAAAGCAATCATAGATGTTTTAATTAGGAAAACCCTGAAAGCGGCAAAAAGATATAATGTAAAATCAATACTTCTCTCAGGCGGAGTCGCCGCCAATCAAAAATTAAGAGATGAATTTAAATCATCAATTCGCCGCTTCGAAGAAGCTAGTCCTCTTGGGGGAGTCAATTCTCAATTGTCAATTAATTTTTGTGCTCCACAAAAATTTCTTTGCACCGACAACGCCGCGATGATCGGAGCCGCAGCGATATATAATTGTGAAAAAAAGTCCTGGAAGGATATTCAAGTTAACCCTGAACTATATTTTGATTAAATGGAAAAAAGTAGAAATATTTATAACTACCCGTTCCCAAAAGGAACAAAAGTTGGACTTATCGTTAAAGAAAATCAAGCCCATGTAGGGCCATTTCAAGGTGCTTTAGATTTTTCCGTGGAACTAGGAACACAAATATTGGCCCCGCTTGATGGAGAAATTATCGAGATTGTTGATAAACATAAAAAATACGGCCCTTCTAAGAGTTACACCAAATATTTAAACTTTATTACCATAAAACATTCTCATGGCGAATATTCACAACTTTGTCATCTTTCTCAGGAATCCTCTTTAGTCAAAGCTGGAGACAGGGTAAAAGAGGGACAGCAAATTACCGCTACTGGAAATTCAGGCTGGATGACGGCTCCCCATGTTCATATGTTCGTATTTAAGCTTACAAAAACCAAACCCGGATTCCAGGGCCTAGAGATAAGATTCAATACTACATAAATAATCAATTATATAAAGCTTATGATCAGAGTAAAATACATCTAATCTTAAGATATAACATATCAACCTTGACATTTATTTAAATTCTCACCTATAATAAAAATGAATAAGTTTTAATATTTTAAAATATTAAAATAAATTCATATTTTTATTATGGCGCAAATTTCAAAAAGATATCTTGAGAAAAAAGTAGAGGATAGAATAGTAGATTTATTTTGGACATCTCTCTCTTTGCTTTCAACTAAAGAAGATGTCGGGCTGCTTCTTGAAGATCTTCTCACACCAACGGAAAAATTAATGTTGGCAAAACGTCTAGCAATTGCCTTTATGGTTATAAAAGGAGAAAGTTATCCAATTATTAATGAACGCTTAAAAGTTAGCGACACAACTATTTGGAATGTGAAACTTAACCTAATACATAAAGGCAAAGGTTACAAATCTACCATTAAAAAGATTATGTCAAAAGAAAAATGGGAAAAGTTTTGGAACGACCTTGATTTTTTGTTTCAAAAATTGCTTCCTCCAACACCTGGAACTAATTGGAAAGAAGTTAGGCGTAAGCAATGGAAAAATAGAAAAAATCAAACTAAATCTTTCTGAATTCATTTTAATGTTTTAAAAGATTGAAGTAAATTCAGAAAGATTTGCTATTACCTGCTAAAATATAAACCAGGTTGAATTTCATTTATTTTATTTGATATCTCATAAATATGATACAGCAACTGCCTTTTTTAACTATTCTCGTTTTAGGTTTTATTGTAATCTTCTATTTTATCAATAAAAAGTTCTCGGAAATTAGTAAGCCCAATGACTCGTTGGTTGAATGGTTAAAAACCATGCAAGCCTCTGTTGATAATTCTTCAAATACGATGATTAGGACTCTGCAGGAAAACTCAAAACAACTTAACGAAAGACTGGACAAAGCAGCATCTGTAATTAGTGAGGTCAACAAGGAGGTTGGACAAATGAGCGAGATTGGAAGAAACATGCGCGAGCTTCAGGAGTTTTTAAAAAGCCCGAAGCTAAGAGGCAACATTGGCGAACAAGTTTTAAAAGATTTAATTTCGCAAATGTTTCCCAAGAATAGCTTCAATTTACAGTATGAATTTAAGTCAGGAGAAAAAGTTGATGCTGCCATAAAAACAGACGCAGGAATTCTTCCGATTGACTCCAAGTTTCCAATGGAAAATTTTCAAAAAATGACTAAGGCTCAGGACAAAAAGGAAAAAGAGCTTTATCAAAAAGAGTTTATAAGAGATGTTAAAAAACATATACAGTCAATTTCTAAAAAATATATTTTACCAAACGAAGGAACTATGGATTTTGCCCTAATGTATATCCCAAGCGAATCTGTTTACTACGAGCTGGTTAATTTAACCGACGTAATGGACTTTGCAAAATCCGAAAGGATTTATCCCGTGTCCCCTTCTACTCTTTATGCTCATCTACAAACAATTTTACTGGCTTTTGAAGGAAAAAAAATTGAGTCCAAATCAAGAGAAATAATCACAACGTTAAGAGGCCTGCAAATCGATTACTCTAAAGTAGATGAAAATTTAGGAATCTTGGGTAAGCACTTAAACAATGCCTCCTTACAGTTTAGCAATGTAAACGCAGGTTTTTCTGCTATTGGACACAAGCTACAAACAACTAAGCAATTAGAAGAAACGCTGGAAGAATAAATGCTTAATTAATCTTGCATTAATTCTTACATTAGGTTGTTAATGTTTTTGAAAAGGAGGTGAAAAATGAATAGTAAATTTTTATTAACTTTGGTTGTAATTATTGTTGTTGTTATCGTTGGATTTGCTTTATACAAAAATCAAGCAGATAATAAAACTGCTGTTGAAAATTCGACAAAACAGACTCAGACAGCAACGCCAACCAATGCTCCTCAAGTAAACGTTGTCTTAACTCAAAACGGTTTTGAACCAAAAGAGTTAAAAATTAAAGCTGGAATAAGAGTTATTTGGACAAATAAGAGCGGGGAACCGGCAACAGTAAATTCGGACAATCACCCAACGCATCTTTTATATCCATTTTTAAACTTGGGAGAATTTTCTACCGGTTCATCTTTGCAAGCAATCGTTGCGAGTCCTGGAACATACACATATCATAATCACTTAAACGCTACCCAAAAAGGAACAATTGTTGCGGAGTAGTTTTTTAAAAACTACAAAGAGGTGTTATGCTAAAATACCTCTATTGATGAAAAATCATAAGCTAAATAATCAGCAGCTTAAAGCTGTAAAACATTTAAGTGGTCCTCTATTAATAATCGCCGGCGCAGGAACAGGTAAAACAACTGTTATTACCGAAAGGATTAAATATTTAATACTTAAAAAACACGTGCGTCCCTCGCAAATTCTTGCGCTTACCTTTACGGAAAAAGCTGCCTTGGAAATGGAAGAAAGAGTCGATAAGGCAATGCCATACGGCTATACGCAAATGTGGATCTCTACCTTTCACTCTTTTTGCGACCGAATCTTAAGACAGGAAGCAATTCATATTGGATTAAATCCTACCTATAAATTAATGTCGGACGCAGAAACAATTCTTTTATTAAGGAAAAACCTATTCCAACTAAAACTAGAATATTTTAGACCGATGGGAAATCCCACGAAATTTCTATCCGCGCTTGTTCAGCATTTTAGCAGATTAAAAGACGAAGACGTCTCTCCCGAAGAATATTTTGATTTAATTAAAAAACTTAAAAAAAATAAATCAATTAATCCGGAACAAAAACTGGAGATTAAAAAATTAGAAGAATTAGCAAACACCTATGCGGCATACGAAAGCCTAAAAGCAAAAGAAGGAGTAATGGATTTTTCCGATTTAATCAGTAATACTCTAAAGCTTTTTAAGATGCGCAAGAATATCTTAAAAGATTATCGGGAACACTTCAGATATATTTTAGTAGACGAATTTCAAGACACAAATTACGCCCAAAATAAGCTTGCGATTTTACTTGCCGGAGAAAAGAAGAACATTACAGTTGTTGGAGACGATGACCAATCGATCTATAGATTTAGAGGTAGCTCAATCTCCAACATTCTCCAATTTAAAAAACAGTTTCCAAAAGCAAAAATAATTACTTTAACTCAAAACTACCGCTCTACAAAAGAAATATTAGACACTTCATATAAGCTAATCCAATTTAATAATCCCGACAGACTCGAAATAAAAGAAAAAATAAATAAAAAACTTATTCCTTTTAGACAAGAAAAGGGAGAAAAGGTTGAGTTTATTTACTCCGCTAGGGCCGAGGACGAAGCAGATATTGTTACGGAAAAAATTAAATTACTCTCCCAAAAAAAACAATACAGGTATAACGATTTTGCAATTTTAGTTAGGGCAAATGATCATGCCCAACCTTTCATAAGAGCTTTGGAGAGAAAAAGAATCCCCTTCCAGTTTCTTGGTCCGGGAAAACTTTTTCATCAAGAAGAAATTAAAGATCTTATTGCCTATTTAAAGGCTTTATGTAATTTCGAAGATTCAACATCTATATACAGGGTAATTAATATGCCAATTTTTGGTCTTAATGGCGTAGAGGTTGCAACATTATTAAATCTTGCCAAGAAAAAAAATTACTCTCTATTCGAGGCAATGGAAAAAGCAAACGAAACCGATTTAAAAGAAAATGCTCTAGGAAAAATTGAGGAAATTGTAAGAATAATAAAAAGACATTTGGAACTGGTCTCAAAAGAATCTGCCGGACAAATACTCTATTATTTTCTTAAAGACAGCGGACTCCTTAAGGAGATTCTTAATTCCAAAACCGTTGGTAGCGAAACAAAAGCAGGCAATATTGCAAAACTTTTTGATAAATTAAAAGCTTACGAAGTAGACCACGAAACGTCAAGTGTTTTTGAAGTTGTAGATTGGATTGACCTTTCTATGCAAATGGGGGAAAGCCCCCTTGCAGCCGACCTTGACTGGTCGGAAAACAACGCAGTAAATATTTTAACTGTCCATTCGGGGAAAGGATTGGAGTTTCCTGTTGTTTTTCTTGTTAATCTTGTTTCTCAAAGATTTCCAACAAGAGAGAGAAAAGAAACAATTCCAATTCCTCAGGAATTTATTAAAGAAATTTTACCATCAGGAGATTACCACTTGGAGGAAGAAAGAAGACTTTTTTATGTAGGAATGACAAGGGCAAAAGATAAATTATTCTTAACTGCAGCAAATTACTACGGCGAAGGAAAAAGAGAAAGAAAAATTTCTCCATTTGTTTACGAAGCCCTAGGACAAAAAGAAATCGAAGACATACTTCAAAAGAAACAAACAGGTCAGCTAACTCTCTTAGATTTGAGCAGTTACGATTTTACTGCAGAAAAACCAAAACCTGCCTCAAACCGATCGATTACCTATTTATCGTATTCGCAAATACAAACATTCGAAATATGTCCTCTTCACTATAAACTAAGATACATTCTAAAAATCCCAACACCGCAATCCTCTGCGCAAAGCTTTGGAACCTCAGTTCACGCAACTTTAAGAGATTTTTATCAAAACCACCTAAACGGAAAACAGCTGGGTCAGGATGAGGTATATGAAATTTTAAGCAAAAATTGGATTAACGAAGGCTATCAAAGCAAGGATCATCAAAAAAAAGCTTTCGAAAATGCTAAAAAAATTATTACCGGATATATTAAAAAAGAATTTAATAAACATACTAAACCGGCTGCTTTAGAAACTCCTTTTATTTTTAATATTAATGGCATTAAAGTTGGCGGAAGAGTAGATAAGGTCGACAATATCGGCAATAATTCCATTGAAATTATTGACTATAAAACAGGGCTTAATATTCCAACAGAAAAAAAATTAGCAGAAGATTTACAGCTAACAATTTACGCCCTTGCGGCAACAGAAGTTAAAGAACCTGTTTTTAATAAAACTGCGGAAAACGTAAAACTATCTCTTTATTACTTAGAAACCCAGCAGAAATTTTCAACTACAAGAACAAAAGGCCAATTGGAAAAAGCAAAAGAGGAAATAATTAAAATAGCCGGTTTAATTTCTGCAAGTAATTTTACCTGCAGCAAATCACTATTTTGCAAAAATTGTGAATATAAAATTCTATGCGAAACTTAGAAAAAATCTAAATTTTAAGCATAAAAGTCGACAAAAAAGCGTTATTTTGCTATAATTGGCACAGTTCTAGGAAGAAGATCGCTATGCGCCGATGAGGCGTAAGGAAAGTCCAGACAGATCTAAAGCCGGGGATGGAGTGTAAGCTCCGACTAGTAATAGCTGGTTCTTAAGACTTTTATCCCGATTTAATCGGGATTACCTACACGTGAGTCTTAAGACAGATTTTGAATTGACAAAATTTGAGAGCAACAGAGACGAGTAGGTGTGAAACGGACAATCCCACCCGCTGCAACCTTGGAACGATACGTTATACCTTGCTTTAGGGGAGTATCAAACAAAGGGCAGTCGCCGAAAAGGCGACCAGAGGTGACACAAAACATCACATCTGAGATAGATTGCGATAAATCCTAAGAGAAATCGAGGGAGTAAACAGAATCTGGCTTATTCTCTTCCTAGAGCTTTTTTTTGTCTGACTCATTAATTTTATCCAGAGAAAAATCAAGAAGAATTTTTATTACTCCTGCAATTGGAACTGCTAATATTAACCCAAGCGCTCCCCATATATGCCCCCCCGATATAACTGCAAAAAGAATAACTAGTGGATGTAACTGCGTAATTCTTCCCATAATCTGCGGGATAACAAAATAATCTTCCAGTTGTCTTGCAATAAAATAAACAGCAACAACAACAGCTGATGCCTGAATCGGGGTAAGAGAAAAATTTGAAACCCCTGTAAGTAGTACCACTAAGGATGCAACTGCTCCTGCGGTTATCGGTCCAATTATTGGCACAATCTCTGCAAATCCGGAAAAAACAGCAATAACTAAAGCAAATTTAACTCCAAGAATTGTCAAAGCAATATATAAAACTAACGAAACTAAAACCACTAGAAAAAGTTGTCCTCTTAGATATGCGCCAAATACTTTATTCATTTTTCTTAAAACAATTTCGATGTCAACCTTATTTTTGTTTGGCATAAAATTTAAAAACTTATTCATTAAAGTCGAACCCTCTTTTAAGAAATAAAAGCTTGCAAAAAGGAATATAAAAAAGCTGATTATCCTTGATATTGCCTGGGGAAAAAGTGAAAAAACAGATGCAGGAGCAAATATTCTTGATTTTTCCAGAGCCACTATTCCCTCCTGAGCAAATGGTTTTACGTAATCGGGTAAATTGTTTATTTGCGTTTTGGCTGTCTTTGCTAAAGTTGCAACATACCCCTTTAGTTCTACAGACTCATCAAAAATTCTTCTTGTAACAAAAAGGGTAATCAAAACAACAATTGCCATTAAGAAGAGATAAATAATTAAAACAGACAATGTTCTTGGAAGTTTTATTTTATGAGAAAAAAAATTAACAACAGGGTTAAAGATATAAGCAAAGATTGCAGCCAAGATAAAAGGAGTTAAGATTGCCCGGTCCATATACATAAACCAAACAAAAATAACTACAAGCAGTAGGTAAAATATATTTCTCAACCTTAAAGTCATATAGATATGCTGATTATAGCAAAATATTATCTAACAATCTTTTTTAAGGTTTTCCCCGGTGTAAATCCGGGAGCTTTTCTGGCAGCAATTGTAATTTTTTCTCCTGTTTTAGGGTTTCTCCCTGTTCTTTGTGCTCTCCTGCGAATACTAAAAGTTCCAAACCCTGTAATTACAACTTTTTCTCCTCTTTTTAAAGAATCGCGTATACCGTTAAGAAAAGCCTGAACTGCTTCTGCAGCTGCCTTATTTGTAAGATTGGCTTTTTTTGAAACTACCTGAATTAAATCTTTTTTTGTCATCTGTTTTCACCTCCCCTTGTGCTAGCAACTCTTAATAAGCTTGCGAATTCTAGAGTTGCTGCATCCGCCTAATATTACAGCATGAGGCATGAACGAATAGTTCTGAACTCCGATTTAATCGGAGTGAAAGCCGAATGCTAAAATATGGCGGACAAATAATCGATTAGGTCTAAAATACAATTAAATCGAGTCTCTTGTCAAGTAAGAAGAATTAAGAATTTGTTCCTGTGGATACTACTCTAAATTCTCGAATTGCGGTAACTTTTACTTCTCCCGGCACAACCATAGATCTATTTATTTCATCTCTTAATTTTGCTGCCAAAAGTGTGGTCTGGGAATCGTCTAATTTACCGGGATTTATAATAACCCTTAATTCTCTTCCTGCTTCAAAAGCATACGCGTCCACAACTCCCTCGTATCCTTTTGCAATCTCTTCCATTTCCTTTAATCTTTTGGCATAATCCTCTACGTCTTCGTATCTTGCTCCCGGCCTTGCTCCGGAAATTGCGTCTGCAATATATACAAGCACAGACTCAATTGACGAAAAGGGCTTATCCTCATGATGCTCTAAAACACAATCTATTATTGGTTGTGGCATATTAAATTTCTTTAATAAATCCGCACCTAACGTAACGTGGTTTCCTTCTCCTTCAATAACTTTTCCTACATCATGAAACAAACAACCAAGCCTTACGATGTTTGCATCTGCTCCGATTTCTTTTGCTAAATGAATTCCTATTTTTGTTTCCTCAAGTGTATGCGAAATTAAATTTTGACCATAAGAAGTTCTAAATTTAAATCTTCCTAAAAGCGCTAACAGCTCTGTTGGAACGTTGTAAACCCCAACTTCATGAGCTAGCTTTTCCCCTTCTTCAAACATTATTTTTTCTACTTCTTTTTTAGTTTGGTCAACAATCTCTTCGATTCTAAAAGGTTGAATTCTCGTATCTTTAATTAATTTTTCAAGCGATCTTCTGGCAATTTCTCGCCTAACAGAATCAAAACTGGAAAGCCTTATCACGCCTTCTTCGTCTAGATCCACATCAACACCTGTTGCTTGCTCAAATGCGCGGATATTCCGACCTTCTTTTCCTATAATTCTTCCCTTTAAATCTTCTTCCGGAATTCTAACTGCGGAAACTGTGTATTCCGCAATATGATTAAGAGCGCCATGTCTCATTGCTTCAACTAAAATTTCCTGCGCTTTTTTATCTGCGGTTTTTTTTGCAAATTCTTCTCTTTCTCTAATTATCTTAGCGGCTGCTTGAGTTTCTTTATCTTCTATTTCTTTTAAAAATTCTTTTTTTGCCTCATCTGCGGTTAAGCCGGAAACCTTGCTAAGCTTTTCTCTGTAATCCTCTTTAAGTTTTTGGAGTTCTTGTTTTTCTTTATCTAATTTTTCTCTTTCGCTATCAAGTCTCTCTTCTCTTTCAAGAAGCTTTTGCTCAAGTTTTAATAAATCCTGATTGTCTGCCATAAATTAAAAGCAATAGGAAGAAAAGCTTATTTTTAAGCTTTAAAAATGTCAAAGAGGTAATCTGAAATCTTTATCATAATTTCTCTGACTATCCAATTGCCTAAAACATTATACTATTTTATAAGTTTAATCGTCAATATTGGATAATACCTTCTTAATTACTCCCCAGTCAAATCCCTTAGAAGCTAAAAATCTTCCCAGTTTTTGGTAGGCTTCTTGCTTTGGCAAATCCTTATACCTGGAAATTTTCTTTTGAATTAGTTTTTTTGCCATGTCTTCATTTGTAAATTGTAAATTGTAAATTGTAAATTGAGACTGAATAGTCTCCTCCTCTATTCCTTTTTGTTTTAATTCGTATTGAATAACCTTCCAGGCCCGGGGTTTTATTTTTGTCCTTTGTTCTATCCACCATCTAGCAAATTCTTCGTCATCTAAAAACTTATGCTCCTTAAGTCTTTTGATAATTGAATTTACTATTTCGTTTTGTGTTTTTAGTTCTAAGTTTTTAGTTTTTAGTTTTAGATAGTCTTTAATTTCTTTTTCCGAGCGGGGACGAAAACTTAAAAAACGGAGAGCGCGGTTATAAGATTTTTCAAAATCATCCACTATTTAAAACTTCCATCTGGACCAAATGCGTCTATTAAAAGTCTATCCAAAGACCTCAGTCTTTCTGCTTCTGAGGCCACTATGGCTTTCATCGATTCCCTAGTTGGTCTAACTGATTTTATAATTCTTTCTGCAAGGGGCAAAGCTGTCTCCGCGCGATTTTTATCTCTTTCCATAGACTATTCTTCAACTTTTTCTTCTACCCCAACCTCAACAGGAGTTGGTGTAGTTTTACTTTTAGCCATAATTTCTTCAACAATTTTTTTTGCAAGGTCTGCTTTTTCCCGTAGCATCAATACGGCAGCTTGTTTTCCCTGTCCAAGCATAATATCTCCGTATCTATAAAAAGCTCCTGATTTTCCAATTATTCCCATTTCTACTCCAACATCCATAATTCCACCTTCTCTGGAAATTCCCTGATCTTGCATTACATCAAACTCGGCAATTCTAAAAGGAGCAGACACTTTATTCTTAACAATCTTTACTCTATGGCGCGAGCCGATTGCCTTATCGCCATCCTTAATCGTTTCTATTTTACGAATATCCATTCTAACCGAAGAGTAGAATTTAAGAGCAAGCCCTCCTGTTGTAGTTTCCGGATTTCCAAACATAACGCCAATTTTTTGTCTTAGCTGGTTTGTAAATATAACAACTGTTTTTGATTTAGAAATAACTCCTGTTAATTTTCTTAAAGCTTGAGACATTAGTCTTGCTTGTAATCCCATCATGGAATCACCCATTTCTCCTTCGATTTCCGCCCTTGGCACAAGAGCAGCAACCGAATCAATTATTAACACATCTACTCCACCGCTCCTAACTAAACTTTCTGTAATTTCCAAAGCCTGCTCTCCCGTATCCGGCTGGGAAATTAAAAGCTCGTCCAGCTTAACTCCGATTTTTTCCGCCCATATTGGATCAAGCGCATGTTCTGCGTCTATAAAAGCCACAACACCTCCATGCTTTTGGGCTTGAGCAATTATAGAAAGACAAAGCGTAGTTTTTCCGGAAGCCTCAGGGCCATAAATTTCGATGATTCTACCTCTTGGCACACCACCTACTCCAAGCGCCAAATCTACGGGAAGACAGCCTGTGGAGATAACCGAAATATCAAATTTTTGTCCTGCTTCTCCAAAACGCATAATGGATCCACGGCCATATTGCTTTTCAATCTGATCCATTGCCATTCTTACGGCTTCTAGCTTCTGTGAGGTTTCGGTTTTTCCGTTTGGAATATTTATTGTTTTTGGAGGCTTTGCCATAGCCCATTTTAGGCAAGATTATGCTAAAATACAATAGTTCAATCTAGATCAAGTTAATTTTTAATTTTTAATTTAAAATTTTTAATCAAATCTTAATGTTTTAATTTTTAAACATTTAAAATTGAAGGGGATTAAAAGATTTAGTTTTTGAAATTTGAAATTTGATATTTCGCCATTTGGCGACGGGATGTAGTATAGTGGTAGTACACCGCGCTGGGGGTGCGGTAGTCCGTGTCCGATTCACGGCATCCCGACCAAAGTGACCCCGGTTGAATATAAAAATATTTTGATATATAATAATTTTTCTATGTCAGCTGAAACTTACCGGATAGAATCAATACATGACAGGCTAATAAGCCTAGACAAAGAATTTCCCTCTAGTAAACCTGGTGCGTTCAGCAGCTCTCCCGCTCGAATTAAAGCTATGATAGATGATTTGCCTAAACCTGATTCAACCCCAACTGTTTTATCCCCACAAGAAGTCATATACACAGACGGCGGACTTTAACTCTACTAACCTCCAAGAAATATTTTTATTTTGAAGAATTTTAAAAAAACTTAACAACTCTATCTCTTTGGAGATTGCTTGGCGCGTCTTGATTTTCCACCCATTCCAACGTTTCTTCTTTGTCTAACTCTTGCGTCGCGGGTTAAAAAGCCTTTTTTCTTTAATATATCTCTATTTTTTTCATCCATTGCAGACAATACGCGGGCCATACCATGAATAACTGCTCCCAGCTGTCCTGTTTGGCCACCGCCTACCACTCTAATGGTAATTACATATTTTCCCAAAGCATTAGTAGACTTTAACGGTTCAAGATAATAAGAAGATGCAACCTTATCTGTAAAATAGTTTTCTATTTTTTTGTTATTAACATACAGCCCGCCTTTTACAGCTTCTTCTCCTTCCAGCTCTACGTTCTTAATATCCGTATAAAGCCTTACTCTGGCAACAGCACCTTTGCGTCTTCCGACTGCAAAAATGTACCCTAGTTTATTTTTTGTTTCTTCTGCCATATTATTCGCTTTGCTCCAATTCAAAATGCAAAATGCAAAATGCAAAATTAATAAAAGGCGCTGATAATTTCTTAAAACTTTTAACTTTTAAATTTAATTTTTGACTTTTCATTTTTAACTTTTAACTTATTTTAAATTTATCCCCAAATGTATGCTCTGCTCCCGCAAATATTCTAAGTCTTTTAAGCATTTTAGCTTTTAATTTGTTCTGTGGCAACATCCCCGCAACAGCATGTCTAATTATTTCTTCCGGTCTTTCATTTCTTACGTCTCCTAATACTTCTGATCTAAAACCTCCGGGATATCCGGAATGTCTGTAATATTTTTTTCCGGTTTCTTTTTTCCCTGTAACCTTTACCTCTTTTGCATTAATTATAACAACGTAATCTCCGCAATCTAAATTTCTTACAAAATAAGGCTTAGCTTTACCCATTAATTTGTGAGCAATTTCTGTAGAAATTCTACCCAACACCTTGTCTTTAATATCAACTAAATACCACTCTCTTTTAATATCTGATAATTTTGTTGCTGTTGAGCTTTTCATTATTTCTTCTTAGCCTCTTTCTTTTCAGTTTTCGATGGTTTTTTTGTCGTTTCTTTTTTTACAACCGCTTTTTTTGGTTTTGCTTTTTTCTCTTCCTTTTTTTCTAATTTTGAACTTTGAACTTTTAATTTTGAACTCTTTTCCACCCATTCCATTAAAACAACCTGTGCGTCATCGCCAAATCTTTTCCCCAATCTTACAATTCTCGTATAACCGCCATTTCTCCCATTAAATCTTGGCGCAATGTCCGAAATCATTTTTTTAACTGCTTTTGAAAACAGACTCTGTTCCAAGAGTTTTTTTGCAAGCCCTTCTTCTTTCCTTGCTTTGGCAACCAATTTATCTACTTCGCCTTTTATAGCTTTTGCCTTTGATTCGGTAGTTTTAATAGACTCATTTAACACCAGAGACGACATTAAATTTTTAAATAATGCTTTTCTTTCGTTTTTATCTCTACTTAATCGTCTTCCAAAAACATTTTTTCTCATAATTACTAAAAAATCCCAAACCTCAAAACCCAAATCGCAAAACTACAAAGTAAATCTTAAATCTTTCTTACTTTTGAGATTTACAGATGCAGATTTTACATTTGAGATCTAAGATTTGAGATCTAAAATTCTTAACCGTTTAAGCTAATTCCTTTTTCGTTTAATTTTTCCTCTATTACTGTTATTGATTTTCCACCCATATTTCTCATAGATATAAGTTCTTTTCTTGGAGCATCAAGTAATTGACCAACTGTTTCGATTCCGCCGTTTCTAAGACTATTGTAGATCCTTGTAGGAAGATCTAGCTCATCAATTGTCATTTTTAATAAGTTTTCTGCATATGGAGAAGTAGAAGTAGATACTACTTCAGGAGCAGTTGTTGCTTTTGGTTCATATAAATGAAAAAAGTAAGCTGCTAAAACCCTTGCTGCCTCGTCTATTGCTTCTCTTGGTGCGATTACGCCATTTGTCCATATCTTAAGAACTAGTTTGTCTAAATTTGTCTGTCTTCCAACACGGGTTGCGGAAACTTCATAATTAACTCTTGTTACCGGAGTAAAAATAGCGTCTGTTGGCAAAACTCCAAGCGTAGAGATTTTTCTTTCTTCGGCTACTAAATACCCAAGACCCTTTTCTATGGTTAATTCCATTTCGAGTTTTCCCTTTTTATCTGTAAGCGATCCGATAAAATGGTCTTTGTTTACAATTTCTACATCTTCCGGTAGCTCTAAGTCTGCTGCTGTAATTTCTTTTGGACCTTTAACCGAAAGCTTAACAGTGCTGGCAGTTTTGGAATCAAGCAGTTTAAAATTAAGTCCTTTAATATTTAAAAGAAGATCAACAACGTTTTCCTTAAGTCCTGGAACTGTAGAAAACTTATGCTTAACTCCGCTTATCTTAACAGAGGTAACTGCTGCTCCGGGAATAGACACCAAAAGAACTCTCCTGAGAGCATTTCCTAAGGTATGGCCATATCCGGGTTCGAGCGGTTCAATAATAAACTCCCCGTATTCGGCTGTTACTTTTTCTTCTTTAATTTTAAACGTTGGACTTACCATAACAACAAAAATCTATTTTACCATTATCTGGAATAATATTCAATAATCAATTGCATATTAAATGGAACTTCTAAATCATCCTTTTTAGGCATTCTAACAAGCTTTCCGCCTACTTTTTCTTTTTTCAAAAACGCTAAAACATTTCCCTCTTTTTCTTCCAATGATTCTATTACTTTAAGATTTTTCATCATTTTCAAAGAAAGAGTTATTACATCATCAATTTTTACCTGATAAGAGGGGATAGAAACTTTTTTCCCATTTACCAGAACATGCCCATGACCGACAATTTGTCTTGCCATATTTCTGCTTTTCGTAAACCCTAACCTATATACTACGTTATCAAGTCTTGTTTCCAACATTGCTAAAATCATCTCTCCTGTTTCTCCTTTTTTAGTTTGAACTGTTTGAACAAGTCTTTTTAGCTGTCTTTCCAAAAGCCCATACATTATTTTTGCTTTTTGCTTTTCCCTCATCTGGAGTCCAAATTCGGAAAGCTTTTTCTTTCTTTTTTTACCATGAACCCCTGGTGGCACAGCTAATCTTCTTTGAAGACTTTGCGAAGTTTTATCTAAAAGATTTACTCCAACTTGTCTTGCTAACCTATGTTTTGGTCCTGTATATCTTGCCATATAATTAAATTAAAAATTTAAAGTTAAAAGTTAAAAGTTTTGTTTTTTCTAATTTTGAATTTTGCATTTTGAATTTTGAACTTCTTAGACTCTTCTTTTTTTCTTTGCTCTTGGCCCGTTGTGCGGAATTGGAGTTATGTCTGCAATTAAGGCAATCGACAATCCTGCCGCTTTTATTGCTCTAAGAGAAGCATCCCTTCCTGACCCCGGTCCTTTAATATAAACCTCTACTGTTTTAAGTCCTCTATCTACTGCTTTTTTAGCTGCTGCCTCAACCGCAGTTGTCGCCGCAAAAGGAGTTGACCTTCTGGTTCCCTTAAATCCTGCCGCTCCGGAAGAACTCCAGGAAATAGCGTCTCCTTTATCGTTTGTAATTGTTACCAATGTGTTATTAAAAGTTGCCGAAACAAAAACCTTTCCATGCTCGGAAATTGATAAGTTGGATTTTTTCTTTGTTGCCTTAATAGTTTTTTTAATATCTTTTTTTGCCATATTATTTTCCTGCTGCCTTTGCTTTTCCTGCTGTTTCTATCTTTGCCGCCAGTTCTTTTTTAATCGCTCCGATAGTAACTCTCTTGCCTCTTTTTGTTCTCGCGTTAGATCTTGTTCTTTGTCCCCTGGAGGGCAAGCTCTTGCTATGCCTAATTCCTCTGTATGCACCGATCTCTTTAAGTCTTTTAATATTTCCTAAAACCTCAACTTTTAAATCTCCTTCAATTTTATATTCTTCTAAAGCTTTTTGAATTCTCTTTTGCTCCTCTTCTGTTAACGTTTTCATTCTCTTTGTGCCATCAATCTCTGCTTTTTTTAAAATATCCACAACATTGTTTCTGCCAATCCCATAAAGATAGCTAAGTCCGATATCTATTCTCTTTTCGTCTGGTAAGTTAACTCCCGAAATCCTCATAGTCTCTCCGCTTCAGTTAAAAATTTAAAGTTTAAAGTTAAAAGTTTTGTTTTTTCTAATTTTGAATTTTGCATTTTGAATTTTAAATTACTTTTAGCCTTGTCTTTGTTTGTGTCTTGGATTTTCGCACAAAACCCTTACAACGCCTTTGCGTTTAATTATTTTACATTTCATACATCTTGGCTTAACACTTGCTTGCACCTTCATTATTTTATTCTGTAAACAATCCTTCCTTTTTCTTTATCGTATGGAGTCATTTCTATTCTTACTTTATCTCCCGGCAAAATCTTAATAAAATGCATTCTCATTTTGCCAGAAAGATGACAAAGGATAAGCTTACCATCCTCTAGCTCTACTCTAAACAATGTGTTTGGTAGAGATTCTTTAACAATTCCTTCAATTTCAAATGACCCTTGGTGAGCCATAAATGTTTAAATGACCAAAAAGAGATAATCGCTTTATAGCGACTATCCTTATTGCTCTGGCAATTATTATATCAGAAGGCTAGATAAACAGCAAGCTTAATTTGTTAAAATTATCGGACCATTTTTTGTCACAACTACAGACCGTTCAAACAACCCTGACAAAGAACCGTCTCTGGTTCTTATTGTCCATCCATCATTATCGGTTTTAATATCCTTTTTACCCATATTGTAAATAACCTCTATCGCAAGAGTCATGCCTTCCTTAATCAATGGTGTTTTCTCAATTTTTTCGTAAACAAAACCGGGGATTTCCGGATCTTCATGAAGTTTCTTCCCAACACCATGTCCTACCAGATTTCGCACAACAGAATATCCCTCTCTTTCAATGATATCCTGAATAGCTTGAGAGATATGTCCAATTCTATTACCCGGTTTTGCCATTTTTATAGCTTCATTTAAAGCCCTCTTTCCTGTTTCCAAAAACCTATCAACCTTATCCATTTGGGATTTGTGATTTGAGATTTGTGATTTGACGCGAAGCGTCTCTGCCATATCTGTATGAAACCCTCCTAAATACACTCCGCAATCTATTCCAATAATGTCGCCTTCCTTAAGCTTATTATCTTTAGGTAAACCGTGAACAACTACATCGTTTGTCGCCAAGCAGGTTGCATATTTATACCCCTCTACTTTTTTAAAACCTGAATAAGCTCCTTTTTTTAAAATTAAATCATTAGCAAGATTCTCCAGATCCAGCTCCGAAACTCCCGGTTTTACATGTTCTAAAACTTCTCGCATTACTTGCGCCAAAATTGCCCCACCTTTTTTCATAATTTCTACTTCTTCTTTTGACTTAATGTTAATCATTTTTAAAACTAAATATTTAAATGTCTTTGTATCTCATTTTGAACTGTTTCAATATCTTTTTCTCCATTAATTTCAATTAAAATATTCTGTTTTTTGTAAAAAGTTATTACGGCTTCTCTATCTGAATCCTGTATCTTACGTCTTTTTATAACAACCTGAGGATTATCATCTTTTCTTCCTCTAATCTTTAGCCTGCTCATCATCTCTTTTTCTGAAATATTAATAAAAAGAACTTTATCAACTTTAAGATTATTGATTAAAATATAATCATTAAATGCATCAAGATCTTCTTGTGTTGCCGGAAAATTATCTAGTATAAAATTTTCTCTAAGATTATCCAGTTCTTTTTTTAGAAATTTAAATTTTAATACAATCGGAAGATGTAGCCCCTTCAAACTATATCTCTCAAAACCTTCTATAGCATCTTTGTCCCCTGCTTTATATGCTTCTCTTATAAGATTACCCATGCTCAAAACGGGTAGTCTTAATTTTTCCCCTAATAGCTCTGCTTGAGTTCCTTTTCCGGAAAATGGTGGTCCAATAAATATAAGAATCATGATAGTGCCTAAATAAGTTCCAGAGAAGAGTTCATGTTTTTATTTTATTTTAGACATAATTTCTTTGCTTATATCTTCTATGCTTTTTTCTCCATCAATCTCAAAAAGCAAATGATGCTTTCTATAAAAATCTATAACCGGTTCTGTTAACTTATGAAACAGTTCAATTCTTTTTCTAACCGCTCCCAAAGTCTCATCTTCCCTGCCTGCTTCGTTCCTATAAGAAAGTCTCCATAGGGCTTCTTTATCGGAAACCTTTAAGTAAAATACGCAATCAATTTTTTCGTTAAATGCCTCTGCCTGCTTTGTAGTTCTTGGAAAACCGTCCATTATATATCCATTTTTATATTCAGGTCTTTTAAGATAGTCGCTCACAATTGATAAGGTTTTGCTATCCGGAATAAGATAACCTGCATTCATGATTTCCTTTATATATCTCCCGACCTTTGTTTTTTCCTTAGCAAGGTCTCTAAAAATATGACCTGTTGAAAGATATGGAATATTCAACTTCTCGGATAAAAGATTTCCCTGGGTTGATTTTCCAGCTCCTTGTATTCCGATTAATATAATTTTCATTTTTTTAAAAATCCTTCGTAATTTCTCATTACAAGCTGTGACTCTATTGATTTTATCGTTTCCAACACTACCGATACAACTATCAAAACTCCCGTTCCACCAAGCATTAAATTATTAATATTTGTAAATGATTTTGCAATAGTTGGAAAGACAGCAATTAAACCTAAGAACAATGCGCCCGCCAATGTAATACGGGTTAGAATATAGTTTAGATAACTGGCAGTAGGTTTTCCGGGTCTAATTCCGGGAATAAATCCACCATATTTTTGAATCTCATCTGCAATTTTTTTTGGATTAAAAACAACCGCAGTATAAAAATATGTAAACCCTACAACTAAAAGAAAATAAAAAATATTATAAAATGCTCCTTCTGGATTAAACCAAACGGTTATAAATTGAGCAGCATTATGCAAAACAGGATTTTTAGAAGCAACTAAATAGTTTGCAATAAGAGATGGCATTAAAACTAAAGATACGGCAAAGATAATCGGAATTACTCCTGCCTGATTAAGCCTAAGAGGTAGATGTGTCGATTGACCCCCATACTGCTTATTTCCCCGGACTCTTTTTGCGTAGTACACCGTAATTTGTCTTGTTGCTTCATTAATTACTACAATTGACGCAACTACAAAAAGCCCAATCGCTATAAACATTCCTAAATTCAGAAAATTTTCAGCGTTTATGGTAGAAATTGTTTGACCTGCAACTACGGGAAGTCTTCCAACAATTCCCGCAAAAATTAAAAGGGAAATTCCATTACCTACTCCTTTTTCCGTAATAAGCTCTCCCAGCCAAACAAGCAGCATTGTCCCTGCAGTCATAGTAACTAAAAAAGAAACAAGGCTGATCGGATTTAAGTTAGCAATAATTCCTTGGTTTTTTAAAAGGGCATACATACCAACAGACTGCAATAAAGCCAAAGGAACTGTAAGTAATCTCGTATACTGATTTATTTTTTTTCTTCCCGCTTCCCCTTCTTTTTGCATTTCTTCAAGCTTTGGAAAAACCATAGTTAAAAGTTGAAATATAATCGAAGCATTAATATAGGGGTTAAGCCCCAGTGCCATTACGGAAAAATTTGCAAGAGTACCTCCGGAAAATATATCTAATAATCCTAGGAATTGGTTTTGAGAAAATAAGGCTTTAAGCTGAGCAACATTAACTCCTGCAACGGGGATATGAGCAAAAATTCTAAAAATTACGAGGATACCAGCAGTAAATAAAAGCTTTTTTCTTATTTCGGGTGACTTAATACTATTTCTGAAAACAGCCCAGACTTGGTCCATTTTTATGCGCCTGCCTCAACTTTTCCACCGGCCGCGACAAACGCGGTTCGGCTGGTTTTCCCCACCGGCTTACTTAAATTTTCCGATGAGTCGCGTTCGACGCGACCGCCTGCCTTAATTATTTTTTTTTCTGCGCCTTTAGTAACGGGGAGCTTAATTGTTAAAGCAATTGATAATTCGCCGTCTCCTAAAATTTTAACTCCGTACGTTTTTGCATCTTCCGGGTTAACTATTTTATTATCAATTAAGCATTTTAGATCTACAACCGTATCTTTTTTAAGAAGATTTAAAATTTTAACATTTAATCCAATCGGTTTATTTTTAAATACCTTATTTCTCCCCTTACCTCTGCGAAAAGGAAGTCTTTTAATAAGAGGCAGTCCTCCGCCCTCAAAGTAAATTGGGACTTTATTTCTGGATTTTTGGCCTTTTGTTCCGCGACCCGCTGTTTTACTTCTGCCGGATCCATGACCCTGTCCTAATCTTCTTTTTGTTTTTTCTGTTATTTTTTTAAGATTTTCCAGTTTCATTTTTTTGCTGCTCCTCTTATTGCTTTTTGCCTATAATACCTTGTCGAGATCTGCTTTAAAGCTTCTATTGTCGCATAAACATTGCTTGCCTGATTACCTGTTCCTAATACTTTCGAAGAAATATTTTCTACTCCTGCTAAGGAGACAACGCTTCTTACTGCTCCTCCGGCAATAACTCCGCTTCCTGGAGGAGCAGGTTTTAACATAATTTTTGCTGCACCCAATTTAATATGGTATTCAAAAGGAATAGTTCCGTTAATAATCGGAACCTCAATAGCATGTTTTTTTGCAATAGAAACTCCTTTTTTAATTGCCGAGGAAACATCAGGAGCTTTACCCAGTCCTACGCCCACTTTACCATTTTTGTTTCCCACAACAGTTAACACAGAGAATCCGATCTTGTTTCCGCCCTTTGTTTTTTTGGAAACTCTATTAACCTGGACTATTTCTTCTTCGAATCCGTCTCTTTGATCGTCAAAATTTGAATATCTATTGTCTGCCATTTTAGAAAATTAATCCTCCTTCCCTTGCACCTTCAGCTAAAGATTTTACCCGTCCATGATAAGAATAACTTCCTTTATCAAAAACTACGGTTCTAATCTTTTTTCCAAGAGCTTTTTTTGCAAGCGCTAAACCCAGCTCTTTTGCTTTTTCGGTTTTATTTACCTTTTTTACGCTAATTTCTTTTTCCGAAATTCCAACCAAGGTTACGCCTTTATCATCATTTATTATCTGTGCGTAAATTGATATATTTGATCTAAAAACAGAAAGTCTTGGCCTACCCTGAGTACCCTTAATTTTAGCCCTAACTCTTCTTGCTCTTCTTAATTTTTGATTATTTTTATTCATATCTATTTTTTGATTTTTGAGATTTTATTTTTGAGATTTTATTTTACTTACCTACTGCCTTTGCAGCCTTTCCTGCTTTTCTTCTAACCTTTTCTCCTTCGTACTTTATTCCTTTTCCTTTATATGGCTCCGGTGGTCTTACGGCCCTGATTTTTGCAGCCATGTCTCCTACTAAAACTTTGTCCATGCCGGAAACAGTAATCACATTTTCTGCAACACTAAAAGTTATTCCTTCCGGCGCATTAAAAATTACAGGGTGCGAATATCCAACAGATAAGGTTAAATTAGCTCCTGATGCCTGAGCCCTATAACCAACTCCTGCAAGCTCCAGTTTTTTCTCAAAACCTGTTGATACTCCTGTAATAATATTTGATATCATTGCTCTTGTTAGCCCAAAAAGCGCTTTTGTTTCCGGATCATTTTCTTTTTTCTGAGAAACATTAATAACATTATTTGTAATTTGTACATTTATCCCTACGGGAATCTTAAAAACTAAAGTTCCCTTTGATCCAACCGCTTTAACTTCGCCGCTTTCAATAGTAACTGCAACTCCTTCTTTAATTTGAACCGGTATTCTCCCAATTTTCGACATATTACCAGATAGCAAAGAGAATCTCTCCTCCTATTCCTTTCTTTTTTGCTTCTTTTCCGGTCATTACTCCTTGGCTCGTAGAAACGATAACTGTTTTATTTCCCCTCTTCTCAATGCTAGTAACCTCGTGAGACGAGCTATACACCCTTAACGACGGCTTTGAAACGATTTGAACGTCTGCCACAACAGGAAGTCTTTTGTAATATTTAACTATTGCCGTTAATGTTTTATTTCCATCAACCTCGCTGTCTTTAATGTTTTCCAAAAAACCATTTTTAACTAAAACTTTCCCTATTTCTTTATTTAAGTTTGAATAGGGGAGAACAACCTCTTTTCTTTTTGCCAAGGCTGCATTCTTAATTCTAATAATAAAGTCCGATACTTGATAATTCATATTTTTATTTATTGTGAACTTACATAACTACCAGCTAGCTTTAGTAACTCCAGGCAACTCTCCCCTAGATGCCAATTCTCTAAAACATAATCTACAAACACCAAATTTTCTCATATAAGCACGGGACCTACCACAGATATTGCATCTGTTTTTAGCCCTTACTTTATATTTTTGTTCTTTTTTAAATTTTACAATATCAGATACTTTTGCCATAATTATTTTTGTTTCTGAAAGGGCATTCCTAACGCCTCTAGAAGAACAAAGCCTTCCTTATCATCTTTTGCAGTTGTAACAATAACAACTTCCAACCCCTGTATTTTATCAACTTTTGACTGATCTATCTCGGGGAAAACCGAACTCTCTACAAATCCTAATGTATAATTTCCCCGGCCGTCAAAACTTGTCCTCTTAACCCCTCTAAAATCTCTTAATCTTGGCAACACAATATTTGTAATTTTTTCAAAAAAATCATACATTCTCTTTCCTCTCATCGTTACCACCAGCGCAATTTGATCTCCCTGTCTTAGCTTAAAAGTAGAAATCGATTTTTTTGCTTTCATAACTTTTGGCTTTTGGCCTGCAATCTGCGTAAGCGTTACACCGGCTCTCTCAACGTTTTTTTTATCGGCAAGCGCGTCTTTTACACCCATGTTAATTACAATTTTTAAAAGCTTTGGCAACGCCATCGGATTCTTAATGTTTAAATCCGTTTTTACTTTTTTAGAAATTTCTTTGCTAAATCTTTCTTCTAGGTTCATAATTCTTCCCCACATTTTCTGCAAATCCTTGCGCCTTTTTCGTTAAACCCAATCCTTGTCTGCTTTTTGCATTTTGGACAAATAAATGCAATGTTCGCTAATGATAACGGTTTAGAGATTGTTACAATCTCCGACTTCTCTCCTTGAGACCTTGCTTTTTTATGTCTCTTGTAGAGATTTATTCCTTCTACTAAAACTTTTGATTCTTTGGAAAAAACTTTTTCAATTTTTCCACTTTTGCCTTTATCTTTACCTGCAACAATTTTTACATTGTCTCCTTTTTTAAATTTTTTAATTTTTATTAATTTTGAATTTTGCATTTTGAATTTTAAATTTTTTAAACTACCTCCGGTGCCATACTGGCAATTTTCGCATATCCTCTGTCTTTAACTTCTCTTGCGATTGGTCCAAAAATTCTGGTTCCTACCGGAAGCTTATCCTTAAGATTGTTAATAACTACTCCTGCGTTATCCGAAAATCTAATATAAGATCCGTCAAATCTCTTGTATTCTTTTCTACTTCTCACCAAAACAACCTTAACCATTTCGCTTGCTTTTACTGTCCCTGTCGGACTGGCATCTTTGACAACACAGTTTAGAACATCACCAATTCTGCCAAATTTTCTTTTTGATCCACCGTAAATATGGATTACCATTAATTTTTTTGCTCCCGAATTATCGGCAGCTTTTAACATTGACCTGGGTTGTATCATTTTATTTTAAAACCTCCAAAACCTTAAATTTTTTGTCTTTGGAAATCGGTTTTGTCTCAACAATCTTTACGCTATCTCCAAGATTTAAACTAAATCCGGCAGTATCTGCTTTAAACTTCCTGCTTCTTTTTAAAAGTTTTTTATAAACAGGATGGGGAGATTTTCTCACGATCTCAACCAAAACCGTCTTTTGCATTTTTACCGAAACTATTTTACCGTTAAACGTTTTTTGCATTTTCCATCTCCTTTTTTCTTAAGGCTGTTGCTATCTGAGCAATTTCTTTTCTTTTTAAGAAAATTGCTTTTAAGTTTTTTAATTTCATCTGCATTTTTTCTAATTTTAACGAAAACAATTGCTCCTTAGTATCCCTTAAAGAAGTTCTTAACTCTTGAATATTTTTTTCAAATAATTGTTTTTTTTCTTTTGTTTTCATATTTATAATTTAGCTGTAATTCTTGTTTTAACCGGCAATTTATGAGAAGCAAGCCTTAATGCTTCAAAAGCAAGCTCTTTGGTTACTCCGCTCATTTCAAAAAGCATTCTTCCCGGCTTTACAGGAGCTACCCATTCATTAATATCGCCTTTTCCTCCGCCCATTCTTACTTCCGGTGGTTTTTTAGAAATTGGTTTATCCGGAAATATTCTAATCCAAAGCCTTCCGCCTCTTTTTGTATGATGAGTAATCGATCTTCTAGCTGCCTCAATTTGTCTTCCGCTAATCCAACCTGTCCCCTCGGAAAGCAATCCGTAATCTCCAAAGGAGATCTTTGTTCCACTATAGGCAACTCCCTTCATAGACCCTCTATGTTGTTTTCTATATTTTGTTCTTCTTGGTTGAGTTAACATATTATTTTGCGTCCGGTTCGTTTATCCAAACCTTTACTCCTATATATCCTTTTTTAGTTAATGCCGGAACGCTTGCAAAAGTAATTCTTTCTCTAATTGTCGATAGGGGAACCTTTCCTTTTTGTAATTTCTCTTTTCTGCCAATTTCCGCTCCTCCAATTCTTCCTGCCAAAACTATTCTTATCCCCTTTGCTCCTGCACCCATAACCCTCTCCACTGTTTGGGCCATAATCCTTCTGTGAGGAAGTCTTCTATTTAACTGATCGGAAATATTCTTGGCAACTAAGTAAGCGTCTAGATTTGGCTCTTTAATTGGCTCTACTCTAATATCAAGTTTCTTGACATTCTTGCCGTCATTTTTTATGCCCAACATTTCGTTTAAAAACTTTTTAAGATCTTCAAGTCCTGATCCTGCTCTTCCAATGACTATTCCGGGTTTGGAAACATAAATAATAATTCTAACGTTATTAATTGATCTTTCAATTTCAATCGCGGAAACTCCTGCTCGACTAAGCCTTTGCATTAAAACGCTTCTTAATTTATAGTCTTCAAATAAAGTTTCCTTGTATTGCTTATCGTCAAACCACCTACTGCTCCAGTTATAAACAGGTCCTAACCTAAATAATGTCGGGTTAACTTTTTGTCCCATTACTTAATCTCCTCCCCTTGTCTCGCCGTAGTCGCTTTTGCGACGGAGGCGGATTCTTTACTTTTGATATTTGATTTTTTATCTTTTATCTTAGCTTGTTGATTATCGCTCTTTTTAACGGTTTCTTGAACCTGCTTAGCCGCTTTTTCCGCCAGCACTATCCGTATATGGCTGCTTTTTTTCTTAAAAGGATGCACTCTTCCTCTTGTTGAAGCATGAAACCTCTTAAGAGCAGGGCCTTCTGTTACATCTATTGCCTTAATAAAAAGAGACTCCTCCGACAAGCTTTTATTGTTTACAGCATTGGCAAGTGCGCTTCTTAAAGTTTTTTCTATTACCAAAGACCCTCTTTTTTTAACAACAGCTAACGCTTGTAATGCCTGCTCAACAGAAAGTTTTCTTACGGCATCTGCAACTAGCCTTACTTTTCTTGGACTAATTCTAACTGATTTTGTTTGTGCAATAATTTCCATATTTTTAAGTCTTTGATATTTCTCTGGCTACAATTCTTCCATGCGTTCTAAATGTTCTCGTTGGAGAAAATTCTCCAAGCTTATGACCAACCATTCCCTCCATTACAAAAACATTTATAAAATTTCTACCGTTATGCACAGAAAGAGTATGTCCTACAAAATCAGGCGTAATTACAGACGCTCTAGCCCATGTTTTTATAGGAGACTTATCTCCTGTTTGTTTTTGTTTGGTTATTTTTTTAACCAACTTTTCATCTATGTATGGTCCTTTTTTTAATGATCTACTCATTTTTTCTTCTTTCTACTTTGCAAAATATATTTATCCGAATATTTTTTTGGTCTTCTGGTGTTGCCGACTGCCGGTCTTCCTGCATAGGTTTTTGGTGTTGACATACCAATTCCGGATCTTCCTTCTCCCCCTCCATGAGGATGTGATCTTGGGTTCTGGGCAACTCCTCTAACAGTTGGCCTTATTCCCATGTGTCTTTTTCGTCCAGCCTTGCCAAAAACTTCGTTCTTCCACTCGACATTTCCCAGGCTTCCAATTGTAGCATATCCATCGGCTCTAATCTTCCTCACTTCACCGGATGGAAGCTTAAGATGGACAAAACCGCTTTCTTTTGCTTGAACAATTGCTCCCGTACCTGCTCCTCTTGCAATCTGGCCGCCTCTACCCGGAGTAATTTCGACATTATGAACTACTGTTCCAATTGGAATAATCGACATCGGCATTGCGTTACCGGTTTTTATATCTGCCTCCGGACCGGCAACTACTTTTACATCAAGCTCTAGTCCTTCCGGAGCCAATATATATCTTTTGTCTCCGTCTGCGTACTGGATTAAAGCAACATCAACGGTTCTGTTTGGATCATATTCTATGGAAGCAACTTTTCCGGTAACTCCAATTTTATTTCTCTTAAAATCAATTACTCTCAAAAATCTTTTGTGTTGACCACCCTGATGCCTTACGCTAACCTGACCGCTTGAATCTCTTCCCGAATTTTTCTTTTTAATAACTTTTAATTTCCTAGTCATAGTTACTTAACGTCTCCTCCTAATTCAAAAAGTCCGATTTTTTGCCCAGCTTTTAATGTAACTACTGCTTTTTTATAAGAAGCGGTTTGCGTTGGAACTCTTTTTGCACCAAATCTTTTTAATTTTCCCTTCATAATCATAGACGAAATTTTTACAACATCAACACTAAACTTTTTTTCTACAAATTTTTTAATACTTTCTTTATTTGCACTATTGGAAACCTTAAATGTAAATCTGCTTTTTGCTGCATCTTTCATTGATTTTTCCGTAATAACTGGCGAAATTATAATATCCATTATTTATCCTTTCCTAAAAAAGTTTTTTCCATTGTCTCCAGTGCCGGTTTCATAAACACTAAGGCTTTGCTATTTAAAACGTCATATGCGTTTAATAAAGTTGCGCTAACAACTGTTACTCCCTCAATGTTTCTTCCTGCTTTAAAAACATTGTCATAGGAAGCTTTGGGATCTGGCGTAATTAAAAGAACTTTTCTGTTTTTTCCATCTAGGCTTAAATTTTTAATTACATCTACCATCTTTTTTGTTTTTGCTTCAATTTTTTCCAGACCCGTTAAGATCTTTACTGCTCCGTCTTCTTTCTTAACTGTTAGTGAAGAAAACAAAGCTGCTCTTCTCATTTTGGTTGGAAGCTTTAAAGAATAATCTCTTGGCTTTGGTCCAAAAACAATTCCTCCTTTTACGAAAATCGGAGCTCTTTTGGAACCATGCCTTGCTCCTCCTGTACCTTTTTGTCTATAAATCTTTTTAGTCGATCCTTGAACTTCTCCTCTGGTTTTTGTCGAATGTGTTCCTCTTCTTTTATTAGCAAGATAAACCCTAACCGCTTGATGCAGTAAATCTTTATTTACTTTAACCCCAAAGATTTCTCCGGACAGCTCAATCGACTCAACGACTTTTCCTTTTAAATCCAAAACATCAGCCTTAACCTTTGCTGTTTTTTTAACAACTGAACCGCTTTCGACTTTAGTTTTTACAACCTTTGCCGCGGTTAACCTAACAGGTGCTTTAGTTATTTTTTTGATTTTTAACTCTTCGCTTTTTGTCTTATTTACTGGCATTATTTATCCTTCCCTTGTCTCGCCGAAGCCTCGCCGTCTTGGCGGGCGGAGGCGGATCCCTCCACTTCTTCTTCGCTTGCCGGTGCCGCATCAACATTCCCTTCTGTTTTTGGCTCTATAGCTCCCTCTGTTTTCACTTCCTCTACTGTATCACTAACGTTTTCTGCAGAAACTTCCGCTTGAACAGAAACTACTTCTTCCACTGGTGTCTCTGTTTGAACCTGAGCTACTTCCTCAACCTCAGTATTTACTTCCTGAGCCTCAACTTCCGGCTGAGCTATCTCCTTTGTCTCCTCTGGAACTTCTACTACTTCCTTATAAAGCGGTACAAAATTTTTGTTTTTACCTGCTTTTTTAATAATTAAAAAGTTGTTTACCGGTCCGGGAACGAGTCCCATTATAAGAAGTGTTCCATCTTCTTTAATTTCTACTATCTCGAGGTTTTTTACAGTTACTTGTTCATGGCCCATTCTGCCTGCCATTCTCTTCCCTTTGTAAACTCTTCCGGGAGTTGTGGTCTGGCCAATTGATCCGGGGGCTCTTTCTCTATCCGACTGACCATGAGTTCTTGGTCCGCCTCTAAATCCGTGTCTTTTTACTCCTCCTGCAAACCCTTTTCCCTTGGAAACCCCAACCACATCAACAATGTCTCCCGGCTCAAAAACTTCGGCAACATTTACTTCTGTTCCGGCTTCCAAATCTGATTTATCAGTAAGTTTTGCTTCCCTAAAAAAACGGGGACTTGTTTTAAGTCCCATTTTCTTACTTATGCCTAACTCTGATTTTGTAGGCTTTTTCCATGCTCCAATTCCAAGCTGAACAGCATTATAGCCTTCTTTTTCGTCGGTTTTTATTTGTGCTATAACGTTACCGGAGGTAAGTACGGCAGTTAACGGGATTCTTTTCCCATCTTTTTTAAAGCCTTGAGTTTGATAACTTTTAATTCCTAAAACAGTATTTAAATTCATAAGTTCAGGGATGGTCCAAACAACAAAAAAAAGCGGCTACTTGGAGCCGCCTCCTTATTAAGAAGCCGTTCCGTCAGGTAGTCAATGTCATTTCTTGAGTTATGACCATGTAAAAACTCCTGTAATTATAATGTATTTCGAACCTATTTGCAATAGCTCTGCGAAGGAAATTACAAAACCCAGCCTTTATTAAGCTGCTGAGAAAATTCTATTCCGGCGGAAATATTTAAATTCTTTATTTTTTGTCTTCTGAGGTTCAAAAAGGGATTAGATCTTTATTTCGATGTTGATGCCTATGGAAATTTTAACACTTGGAAGGTGGATTAATTTCGCACTCTTTTTTTTATCCATATTTTATTAGTTTAATGATTCAAACCATTGAACTAACAATAATACAGAACGTAGATCATGTTCATGTTTTATTTATTTTTACTAAAGAAGATTGATTAGATTTTTATTTCGATGTTTATTCCTGCGGGAAGCTCTAAATGAGTTAAGGAATCAATGGTTTTTTCGGTTGGAGACATAATATCTATTAATCTTTTGTGAACTTTTACTTCAAAATGATCTCTGGCGTTTTTATCTACGAATGGGGATTTATTTACTGCATATATTGATCTTTTGCTTGGAAGAGGTATTGGACCCACCACTTTGGCTCCGGTCCTAATGGCCGTGTCTAGTATCTGTTGACAACAAGCGTCTATTACGCGAGCATCATAACTTTTTAAACGTACTCTTATTCTTCCTTTTGGCATTTGTGTTGTGGCTTATTATTGCAGTTAAGCAATTATTTTGCTGATTACTCCCGCTCCAACAGTTTTTCCACCCTCACGGATAGCGAATCGGAGACCTTCCTCTAGGGCGATTGGGGAGATGAGTTTTACCTTCATCTTTGTATTATCTCCAGGCATAACCATCTCGACTCCTTCCGGAAGTGTTACTTCTGCGGTTACATCGGTTGTTCTAATATAAAATTGTGGTCTATAACCATTAAAGAATGGTGTGTGTCGTCCGCCTTCTTCTTTTGCAAGAATATATGCTTCTGCTTCGAACTCTTTGTGTGGAGTAATGCTTCCCGGCTTAGAAACAACTTGTCCTCTTTCTACGTCCTCTTTTTCGATTCCCCTAAGTAAAAGTCCAACATTGTCTCCTGCCTGACCATCATCTAACTGCTTTCTAAACATTTCAACTCCTGTAACTACGGTTGGTTTGGTTGCTTTTATTCCGACAATTTCTACATTTTCTCCAACTTTTACCTTACCTCTTTCGATTCTTCCGGTTACAACTGTTCCTCTTCCTTTAATTGAAAAAACATCCTCAACAGGCATAAGGAATGGCTTGTCGATATCTCTAACCGGAGTTGGAATATATTCATCAACTTTAGCCATTAAGTCTTTAATAGCTTGTTCTGCCGCTGCGTCTCCTTCGAGAGCCTTTAGAGCTGAACCTCTAATAATTGGTACATCATTACCAGGATATTTATATTTTGTAAGAAGTTCTCTTACCTCCATTTCTACGAGATCAAGAAGCTCTTCGTCTTGAACCATGTCACATTTATTAAGAAATACGACCATCGCAGGCACTCCTACTTGGTATGCTAAAAGGATGTGTTCTCTTGTTTGAGGCATTGGACCGTCAGGGGCAGAAACAACTAAAATTGCTCCATCCATTTGGGCCGCACCGGTAATCATGTTTTTGATGTAATCGGCATGTCCCGGGGCATCAATGTGAGCATAATGCCTTTTTTCGGTTTCGTATTCGATGTGGGAAATATTTATCGTTACGCCTCTTGCTTTTTCTTCCGGTGCGTTATCTATATCTTCGTACTTCTTAGCTTCTCCTCCTCCTGATTTAGAAAGAACAGTAGCAATAGCCGCTGTTAAAGTGGTCTTGCCATGGTCTACGTGACCGATGGTTCCTATATTTACATGTGGTTTGGTTCTTTGGTATGCTCCAGCCATAGTTTTGTCAAAAAAAATAACCTCTTTAAACTTTTAAAGGTTACGTATAATATACAATACTTTCTTTTTATCGTCAAGAGTCAAAATAGTGATTTCCTGCTGCAATTTTTGACCAAAATATTACTATTTTAATGTGAATTTAATAATCTTATTTAAAAAGCTGTTTGTTAAGTTTGTTTTAGCTAAATCTGCAAAAATTAAAAAATAAAAAGGAGAAAGCTGAAGCAAAATCCTATCCATAGATGGAGGGATGTATATCTCCGGAGGACTGGATGAAAGCAAATAAAAGCAAAAAAATAAAAATGAATACACAAAAAGTGAACGGGTTATAATTTTTTTTACAAAATCATTCTTGCTTCGGATAAAGACAAGAAAAACTAGAAATATAGGCCAAAAAATATACCAATTATTTATTTTAAGCATTTCCTTTAATGTGTAATAAAAAATATTAAAAGTTCTAATAAAAATTTCGCCTAAGGAAGGGATAAAAAAGTAAAAATCGTTTGGAATGCCATATTTAAATATTACTAATCTCCATATAAGAAAAGGGGTAAAAGATATTAGTATTGCGAGTAATTTTACGTTTCTTTTTATTGGCAGAAAAAAAAGCAGCGAAACAAGGAAAATCCCCTCTCCTTTAACTTGCGAAGCAACCATTATTAAAAACACGATTAAGCTAAGAATTTTATTGCTTTTGGTTTTAACAAAATTAAGTGTTAAAAAGATTGCTGTCCAGTTTAAAAAAACTATAAATATGTCCGCGTCTCCCGAATGCTTTCTTCCTCCCTGAGCAAGTAATGGAGAAAGCATGGAGTAAATATAAGTAAAAAGCAAAGATAAGGTTTGATTAAAATCCATTTTCCTAAAAACCTTATAAGCTACAAACAGTATCGACATATAGAATAATGGGTTAGCAAAGGCAATAATCTGCTCGTTAATACCTCCAAGTAAAAGATAAAAAGTGTAAAAAATAAATGGCACAAGAAGAGGATATTGCGGATGGGTATTAAGATATAAGTTGTCTTTAAGCACATCTAAAGGCAAATTTCCGTGTCCTAAATAAAATGCTTTTGCTTTAAGAAGCCAAATACTTACCGCATCTATACTTGCCAAAGGATAAAAAAATGCCCCCATTGCAACGAAGATGCAATTAAAAAAGATTAACAATATTAGCAAGTATTTTATGGTTTTTTGCATTTTACCCCCATGCTTTCATATCTATATAAAGCATATAAATAATCACCATCGCTAAGTTTTTTAAAATCTCCTGTTGATTTTGGCGGACAGACTTTAACAGCTTGCCTAACAGGCGGGTTTTTAATTTCCGCAAAAGCCTTAACAATATTTGTTAAACTTTTTAGAAAAATTACTAAAACAAACCCTAAAAACAAAAGGGATAAGATGTTACCTTTTACTAAACTCATAAAATTTACGCAATACGAAATTAATTCTTGCAAATATGCTTTACCCAGTAGCTTTTTAAAAACGGTAGGCTCAAGGTAGAAAGCAAAAAACCAATTGCAGGAATAATTGCGTTAATCCAGGGACGGTCGACTTTCATAGAGGATAAAACAAGACCGATAAAAACATAGGTAAAACCGACAATTAAAAGTCTTCTGGTCCAACTTGTTTCCCAAGCCTTATCAGTTTCAACTTTTTTATTTCTTTCTTCAATTAACTTAACTCTTTTTTCCAAATCCATTTTCTTATTATTCTATATATTCTTTATTTTGTAAAATGCTGTTAACATTGCGATCGAACAAAAACGGAAAAGAGAAGAAAAGAATAAAAATCGATTAAAAATTCAGTTTTTTGCCTGTTAAAAACAACAATAACAGAGCAATGGCAATTCCAAAACCGGCAATAGAAAATCCAATCGCCAACCACTTAAAAAATTGTTCGTAATCAAAATTAGATTTTTTTAATGAATTTTCCATAAAAAAGTATTAAAAAGGCAAGAAGAGACATTATTGCTCCAAAGTAAAAAGTGGATGATGCACCGAATTTATCCCAAAGATACCCTCCTGCAAAAGAGGCAAAAAACGTAGCAAAACCCAAAGCTGTTTGGTAAATGCCAAAGTATGTTCCGGATTCCCGCTCATCCATAAATTCCGAAATATATGCTTTAGAAACTCCATCTGTAAAAGCAATGTAGAGCCCGTAAATTGGAAACAAAAACCAAATCCAAAAAGAGCTACTAATTAATCCAAAGGCAAAATAGACTGCCGAAAAAATTAAAAGACCGCCGGCGAAAACCTTTCGTTTCCCAATCCTATCGGCAAGAGAGCCTGCCGGGGTTGCAACTGCGGCCTGAACAATATTGTAAAGAACATAAGCTAAGGTTACTAAAAGCGTTGATAGACCTAAGTCTTTTGCCCGTAAAATTAAAAATGCATCCGAACTATTACCTAAAGAAAAAATTACTAAAATTAGAAGGAAAAATTTAAAATTTGGATTTAACTCTTTCCATTTAAAATGAAATTGAAACTTTTTACCCCCGTCGGCTACCTTTTTTTCCTTAACAAAAAGCAAAAGTAAAATTACGCCGATAACTCCCGGAATAAAAGCAAGCAAAAAAACTAGTCTGATATCATCCTTAAGAAAATAAAGCAAAACCAAGGCTAAAAGTGGTCCAACAATGGCACCTGCGGAATCCATTGCCCTATGGAAGCCAAAGATCATTCCCTTATTATCTTTAGTGGTATTCTGAAGAAGCATTGAATCTCTGGCAGATGTTCTAACTCCTTTTCCAAGTCTGTCTATAAACCTGGCGAAAAGCACAAACGGCCACGAATAGGCCAGTCCGATAAGCAATTTAGAAACAGCTCCCAAACTATACCCTGCAACGACAAAGGGTTTTCTACTATGAACTTTATCGGAAAAATAGCCTGAGAAAAACTTAACAATATTTGACATTCCCTCTGCAACTCCCTCAATTAAACCAACCGTAGTAACAGGCGCATTAAGAACTGACGTTAGAAAAATAGGGACCAGGGGATAAATCATCTCCGAAGCAATATCATTAAAAAAACTAACAAAACCCAATATCCAAACATTAAAGGGGATTTTCCTAAACATAATGTAATTATAGATTTTTAGCTGTGTAAATCAAGCCTTTTAATTAGACTTTACAGTTTATGGGATATTTGCTAAAATATGCCACCATGACAGAAGCACACAAAGCTCAGCACCCTGATTGGAGAATTACAAGACCTCTTGATGAAGTTCGTGAACAAAACCGTATTATGAGACTGGACAGACTACATTTAATTTTACCTATTGCTCAAGCTCGAGGAATTGAAGTAACTACATTAGGAAATGCTGGTGAGCCATACCCTGCTCCGGATTATTGGCGTCCCAGATCAACTGCCGGCTCCGGTTCGGAAGAAAAAGAAACTACCCACACAGGAAAAGGAAAAATTAACAATGGTATTGTACCGGAAGATTCTACTTATGTAAAACTCACAGCGCAAAACGTAGAAGATCTTAAGAATTTTTGGGAAGAAGTAAGAAAACAAGATCAGGAAAAAACAGTTAAAACAAGAAAGATTAAAACAAAAGCATAAAAAAATGAGACCGCTCTGCGACCTCATTTAAGTTCCTTTGCATAACTTATCTTCCATCACTTTATAGTCCGCAAATAAAAAACATAACAAAATTATGTAAGAAGCAAGCAAGAAGTAACTAGAGGGCTAAATTTTTTTATACATTAATATCTCATCTTCAAAACAATTTTCTCTCATTATTCCTTCAGGAATTCTTCCGTACTGCTTAAACCCAAACTTACTATACAAACCTGCTGCAATATCGTTTGTCTCAAAAACCCCTAATAATACTAACTTAAGTTCAGAAAGCTGAGCCTTTCCTTCTTTAAGTATTTGCTCCGTTAGTATCTTACCGACTCCATCTCCTCGATACTTTTTAGCAATAGTAATTCCAAATTCCCCCAAATGCCTCATTGCTAAATGCTTCATTGCAATATCTGCTGACCCAATCAAATCACCTTCCATAGTAAAAACCAAAAGCCTTACCAGCTTTTTGCTTTTGATGTTTTCCAGCAGATCTTTTAAATATTTTTTTTCATCCTCCAAGCTAATTTCTTCGCCTTGATATAAAATAAAGCTCCGTTCCATAGAAAGCTCGTTGATATATTTCCACAAAGCATTTAAATCCTTCTCTCGAGGATATCTAATAACAATATCCAAACCTGATTTTGATTTCCCTGTAAAAACAATTTTTCCTTCCATATCCTTTAGCCCAACCTACACGTAGTAAAGATATACCAGTATATCTTTACTAATATACTAGTATATTAGTAAATTATTTCCAAAAATCCGTGATTTTTACTCCAAACTTTTTAAGTTCTTCCGTAACCGCCAAAACAGGAAGACCAACAACATTAAAAAAATCATCTTCGATTTTTTCCAAAAATATTCCTGCTTTTTCCTGAACCCCATAAGCTCCTGCTTTATCCATAGGCTCACCTGTAGCCACATAGGCATCAATTTCTTCATCCGATAACTCTTTAAAATAAACCTTTGATTCAACGGATCTGGTTATTAAAACTTTGGCTTTTGAATCCATAATTGTAAATCCGGTAATTACCAAATGGTCCCGTCCACTTAGTTTATGTAAAATTTCTTTTGCATGCTCCGGAGATTGTGGTTTTCCGATAATTTCTCCGCCGACCACAATTATTGTATCTGCAGCTATAACCACTGCATCTTCATACTTAGCTGCAACAGTTTTAGCTTTTTCTCTGGAGACTGTTTCTACAAATTCCACCGGATCTGCTTGAAGAATAGTTTTTTCGTTAAAATCACTAGCTTTAACCTCAAACCTTAACCCAACTCTTTCTAAAATCTCTTTTCTACGCGGAGATTTTGATGCCAAAACTACTTTTCTCACTATGGGAAATAGTACTATCGTCAATGAATTAAGTCAATTACTTTAAAGAAATTCTAATATTTCATTTCTTTCCTATTTTTTGGTTCCGAAAACTTCCGATTCTGTATTTCTCTCCCAATATCTCTCAATTTTAACAACATGAGGCTCTCCTGCTTGTCTTATTCTTTCTGTCTCGTTGCTAATAACTATTTCCATTTTCCCAACAATTTCGCTAAGAGATAATTCTCCAAATTGATCTATGCAATCTTTTAACCCACCCCACGAAAACGATGATCTACCACTTAATGCGTCAATCATGTTTCTTTCGGATAACGCCCACCCTTGGAAAACATGATCGGCATTCCCTGCAACAACACGCAAAGGATATTCCTCATATCTGTCAGAGGATCCATATTCTGAATCATCATCTTGATCGCAGTTTAGCTTGTAACATGGCTCAATTCTAATCCCTCCCTGAATATCACCAGCCAGCACTACAGGAAGAGCTGTTTTAAAAAGAAAGTCATGAATTTCTCTGTTTTTCCCAAAAATGTTATTTATAAAATTAAGATTATTCTCCGCTCCATCCAACCAGTAGTTTTTCCCAAGCTTTGCACCTAAATCCTGAGCAATTGCCTTATATGATCTTACCGCAATCAAAGCCTTTTCTCCGCTTTCTACTTGCTCTCTCCATCTTTGATTCCGTCTTTCAGTTTTTTCTTCTTCCTCTTTTTTTCTTTGTTCATAATCTTTATTCTCTTCAAATGGAAGAAAAGGATTATCCACTCTAAAACCATATTCTTCTATTCCAAAATCATAAATAGCAACGGGGAGAACAGATTTTACAAATTCCAAGTATTGGGGGTCTTTATATCTGGTTTGATCAGTTTCTATTGCTATTGTAGTGTCAAACTTTGGTTTTTCTTTTTCCCTAGTCTTTCCGTCTCTAATTTCCAGCTCGCCTTTTTTTATCTTAAGACTAAAGGGCTCTTTACCTTCTACTTTTTTTGTAGCAGAAAGTGTTATTGAAGGATAAGGAGATCTTTCTTTTACAACTGTAATCTCGGTTCCTAATGGAATATCCGGTCTAAATTTTTCTACAAAACTCATAAGACTTATTTTATTTAGAAAATATTGATAAGTAAAATTAATGTTTGTTATAATCCATAAATAATCATTATGATAAATGAATTAACAAGATTTAAACGTGTGGCAGACATTGGTTCAATAACTAAAGCCTCGAAAACTTTGTGGATTACCCAACCTGCTCTCTCTCAATCTTTGCAAAGACTGGAAAAAGAACTAGGATATGAACTTTTTAGCCAAAACGGCAAAAGAATCTCCCTTACGCCTCAAGGAGAAACTTTTTATGAAATTTGCAGCAAAATAATACAATGGTGGGAAAAAGCTAAATCACTAAAAAACTCAATAGAATTTCCTCCCACATATTCAATCGGTCTTTTTGATAGCGCAGCTCTTATTTTATCGCCTTTTCTTCAAAAAAAAATTAAAGATACAAAAATCGAAATAATTATCGACAGATCCGAAAATCTTTTAAGAAAATTAAATAACAATCTCTTAGATTTTTGCATTTGCATTGTTCCTAAGAACAAGGATGTTTTTGTCAATTTGGAAATTGTTAAATCTTGGGAAGAAAAGCTTATCCCTGTTACTGGATCACTTTATAAAAATCCACCTGAAGAAATTCCTTTTATTATGCATGCCAAAGATTCCGTGACTCAAAAGTATATTGACAGGGAATTTTTAAAAGCAGGCATTGTCCCAAAAGTAATCATAGAATCAATAAATCCAATGTTTACAAAAGATCTTGCAATAAAAAATCACGGTGTTGCATTTTTACCCGAAAGTATGGTTGGAAATGATATAAAAAAGAAAAAACTGTTTGTTCAAAAAATATCAATGCAAATCTCAAGAACATGCGCAATCTTTAAACATAAACAGCCTTATCCAAAAGAGAAAGAGGATTTTCTAAGAGAGATTATAACTAAATTTAATTAAATTGCTTATAAGCCTTAATCCAACTCTTTCCAAAATCTCTTTTCTGCGCGGAGATTTTGATGCCAAAACTATTTTTCTCATTGCTTTATTATAAAGCAAGAACAGAGGAATTTGCAGCTACTTGTTCTAATTGATCAATTTTCTCAATAACTCCAAGCTGAACAACATTTAGAATCTCTCCAAAAGACATTTTTCCAAACTCAACTACATCAGACATTCTTGGATGATAAGGATAAATGCCATAAGTACCGTTTTCCATATCGGTTACTTCATAACTACACAACTTGCTGCCTCTTGAAGATGATCGATGTCCGAAAACTACAACTGCTGGATGGGAATTCTCATTTTTTAAATCTACTGAAAAACTATGATTTTGAAGTTTTATTCCACTGTCTTTGTCTCCCGCAAGGTAAATTGCAGTAAAACCTGTAGATTCTAAAAAATCCCCTAAGGCCGGACCCAACACTGTATTAGCAAATTCAAGATTATTCCTTACCTGCTCAAAAGGATTTGATCTTTCTAGGTCTTGTTCATTCGCTGACATATCGTCTCTAATCATTGAGATTTTTTTAACAGTTGCTTCTCCTAAGGCTATTAATTTTTGCAGTCTTTCTTCTTCTGTTTCTACAACAGGTTTTTCCCTTGCTGCGAACAAACCTCTCGAAAATCTTAAATGCTCCATTCTTGCTTGTCCTAAAGGTATTGCTTCATTAAGAAAATCGGAGTATCCTAAATCCTCTCCGCCATCTCCAAAATCTAAGCCTAATTGACCTGCAGGAATCAATGTATGAACTGCCGTAATTCCACCAATGGTTTCATCACGGCCTTCTGTAACAGCAACACTGTGCCGAGGCCTAGTTGAATCAGTTACAGTTACCATCGTTAAAACATCTCTTCCGGAATTAACTCCCTGCTCGATAACTTCTATATTTATTTGTGATCTTTGTTCTACTGCTTCTATTCTTGGCATAACTGGGTATTATAGAAGTAGTTTAATTGAAAGTCAATCAATTATTGGGACAAGAGACGGTTATTATTCTACACGACCTGTAAACGTAGACTTTGTCAGCATTTGCTGAACAATATTATTGGGCACTTCTTCATAATGAGAAGGTTCCATATAGTAACTTGCTCTTCCTTGAGACATCGATCTTAATGTTGTTGAATATCCGGAAAGCTCTGCAAGCGGAACCATAGCCAGAATGATTGTTGCTCTTCCTCTTTCTTCTGTTCCCAAAATTTGACCTCTTTTTGCCGAAAGATCACCTATTACGTCTCCCATAAATTCGCCCGGAGTGGTAACTTCGACCTTCATTATTGGTTCCAGGAGTGAAATATCTGCTTTTTTGGATGCAGCCTGTAAAGCTTGAGATGCCGCAATCTTAAAGGCTACGTCGGACGAATCTACGTCGTGATAAGATCCGTCGTAAACCGTAACTTTTATATCAACAACCGGATATCCAAGCAATATTCCGTTTTCTAAGGTTTCCTTTACTCCTTTTTGAATAGAAGATACAAACTCCGCAGGAATTGCTCCTCCTTTAATTGCATCAACAAACTCGTAGCCCTCGCCTCTTTCCCTAGGCTCAACCCTAAGCCAACAATGTCCGTATTGACCTCTTCCTCCTGATTGCTTAATATATTTTCCTTCTCCCTCTGCCTTGGTCTTAATAGATTCCTTATATGCAACCTGAGGCGCTCCAATGTTTGCTAAAACGCCAAATTCGCGCTTCATTCTGTCTACCATAATTTCAAGCTGTAATTCTCCCATTCCCGAAATAATGGTTTGGTTTGTTTCGTGATTGGTTCTAATTCTAAAAGTTGGATCCTCTTCCGAAAGCCTTTTAAGAGCAAATCCCAGCTTTTCCTGATCAATTTTGGTTTTTGGCTCAATTGCCATAGAGATAACAGGTTCCGGAAAAGTAATCTGCTCAAGAATAATCGGTTTTTTATCTTCGGTAAGAGTGTCTCCTGTGCCCGTATCTTTGAGTCCAACCAAAGCAACTATCTCTCCCGCATATGCTTCTTTAATTTCCTCCCTATGGTTAGCATGCATAAGCAAAATTCTTCCTACCCTCTCAGTATTATTTTTATTTGTATTATAGATATAGGATCCGGCAGCAATTTTTCCGGAATAAACTCTAAAATAGGTAAGTTTTCCAACGTGTGGATCAATTTGGATCTTAAAAGAAAGTCCGGCAAAAGGTCCATTAATGTCCGGCTCTCTTGTTTCTTCTTCGTTGGTCTTTGGATTAACGCCTTTTACTGCTCCAACATCCAGGGGAGAAGGTAAATAGTCTATAACAGCATCAAGAAGTGGCTGAACACCTTTATTTCTTAAAGAGGATCCTGCGTAAATTGGAACAAGTTTATAAGCAATTACCGCGCGTCGCAATCCGGCTTTAAGTTCTTCGACGCTTATTTCTTCTCCATTAAGATATTTTTCCATTAAAACGTCGTCGTTTTCGGCAATTTTTTCAACAAGTTTGTGTCTGTATTCCTCAACTTGCTCCTTCATATCCTCAGGAATTACGTCCGATGTCTCAAATTTTGCCCCCAGCTGATCCGATCCCCAAATAAATGCTTTTCTGCTAAGAAGATCTACCGTTCCTTTAAAAGAAGATTCAAAGCCAATTGGTAAAACCATAATGGCTGTATTTGCGCCTAAGCGGTCTTCTATAGATTTAACTGTTGCTAAAAAGTCTGCTCCTAATTTATCCATTTTATTAACAAAACAAAGTCTTGGAACATTATATTTGTCTGCCTGTCTCCAAACAGTTTCGGATTGAGATTGAACCCCTTCTTCCGCATCAAGAACAGTAATACCACCGTCTAAAACACGCAATGATCTTTCTACTTCCGCAGTAAAATCAACGTGTCCGGGGGTATCAATAATATTTATTCTGTAAGTATCGTCTTGGCCTGAATCTGCTTTGGACGAATGGGTCCAAAATGCGGTTGTAGCAGCAGAAACAATTGTAATACCTCTTTCTTTTTCCTGGTCCATCCAGTCCATTTGAGTATTTCCTTCGTCGATATCACCAATTTTATAAGTTCTACCCGTATAGAACAAAATACGCTCGGTTGTAGTGGTTTTGCCCGCATCAATATGCGCGATAATACCAATATTTCTAATTTTTTCTAATTCGTAATGTCTTGTTTCTGCCATATGTTGTAATCAAAAAAAGGCTTCCCTCTTTGCAAGGAAGCTGGTTAGAGTATACCACAAATTGATTGTTAATTTCCAGTATTGCGTAGTCAACCTAAACAGCAATCCCTTTTCGTAATAAATACTTACTAAGCAAACTGTTGAATTTATTTTCCATTTTTTCTCCACGGTTTTTTCCTGAAAAATCTTCCCCGGGATCAAACTTAAAAACAATTAAATCAGATCTTAAATCGTATTCAACTACCAATTTTGTAGAAGTAGAAACTTCTGAGCCGCTGATATGCTCAATTGATCTTCCCCACGAAATTGAAGTTTTTACAGCATCTGGGTGTAATTTAAAGTCAGTTCTGGGAGAAGAGGGGCTCAATGCTTTTCTTTTTCTGGTAATATCTTTTCCGGAAGCTTTTGAATAAATTCTTCTAATTACTCCCATAACTTCCCCTGTTAGTTCATGCTGTTTTATTCCAAAAACAGCAGATTTTTGCTCTTTTTCACAAATAACAGATAATACCGGTGTTGTTTCAAGGTTTCTCATAAAAAATTAAAGGGAGAAACCCTGTTTAGTGTCTAAAGTGGGCAAATGCGCGGTTGGCCTCAGCCATTCTGTGGGCCGTATCTCTTCTCTTAACTGCTGCTCCTTCGTTGTTAAGCGCAGATGTAATTTCGTGTGCTAACTTTTGCTCAAATGTATGGTATTCTTTATTTGATTTTGCCCGTGCCGCCTCAATTATCCAACGCATAGCAAGAGCCATCTTTCTGTCTCCTCTTACTTCTATTGGAACCTGATAATTTGCTCCTCCGACCCTTTTTGCTTTAACTTCCTGCCTTGGTCCAACGTTTTGTAGAGCTTTTTCAAAAAGCTCAAGCGGATTTTGTCCGTCTTTTGCCAAAATTTCAAATGTTTTGTAAATAATATTTTGCGCAACGGTTTTCTTACCATCCTGCATAAGATTGTTAGTGAATTTAGTTACCAAAACACTGTTATAAAGACTATCCGGTGCTACTTTTCTTTTTTCTACTTTTTTATGCCTCATATTAGTTAAAAGTTTAAAGTTAAAAATTAAAAGTTAATTTTGAACTTTGCACTTTGAATTTTGAATTTACTGTGCTGTTGCTTTTCCTCCTCCTCTTTTTGTTCCGTATTTGCTTCTTGAAGTTTTCCTACCTTCCACTCCTTGTAAATCATACTTCCCTCTTACAATGTGATATTTTACACCAGGTAAATCCTTTACTCTTCCGCCTCTAATCAAAACAATTCCATGCTCGGAAAGTGAGTGTCCGACGCCTTGAATATAAGCGGTTACTTCCATTTTATTGGAAAGCTTAACCCTTGCTACTTTCCTAAGCGCTGAGTTTGGTTTTTTAGGAGTCATTGTTTTAACTAAAGTTACAACTCCTCTTTTTTGCGGAGAAGTAACGTTTGTGTATACCCTGTCTTTAGCATTAAAGAGACGTCTCAAGGCTGTTGCCCTGGTCTTTTTAATTTTTTTTGATCTTCCTCTTTTTGATAGCTGTGATAATGTTGGCATAATTTAAGTTAAAGGTTTTAAGTTAAAAATTAAAAGTTAATAATAAATTTTGAACTTTTCACTTTGAATTTTGAATTTGTATTATAGCTCACTTACTACTGTTGGTTCAACTATTGGCAGAATTGCCGGTTCAAATTCTTCTACTTCCGCGGTTTTATCTTCAACAGGTATAAGTCGTCCAATAATAACATTTTCCTTAAGTCCTACTAATTTATCTTCTGCTCCTTCCAAAGCTGCTTCCGTTAGAACCTTTGTAGTTTCTTGGAATGAGGCTGCAGATAACCATGAATCAGAGAACAAAGATGATTTTGTAATTCCAAGCATTGTTTGTCTGGCTGTAGACGGTTCTCCTCCCTGAGCAAGAACTTCTCCGTTAATTTCCTCAAATCTGGTTCTGGTAATAAAGTCTCCCGGAACAAGAGCGGTATCTCCGACTGTTTCGATAATTACTTTATCGGACATTTTTCTAAGAATAACTTCAAAATGCTTGTCATTAATAACAATTCCCTGAGATTCATAAACCTTTTGAGCCTCATTAATTACATATTTTTGAGCATCACTAAGAGTTCCTATTTTGATTACTTCTTTTGGATCAAGGTAACCTTGCGCAAGTTGAGTTCCAACACCAACTTCATCTCCGTCTTTAACGGTTAGAGTGGAAGATCCTGGGATAAAGTATTCTTTTTCCTCAACAGGCTTAACTCTGGAATTTTTAATAGTTAGTAGATATCCATCGTCTGTTGACTCAACTTTAATTTTTCCGGAAAGCTCTGCTATCGGAGCCATATTTTTAGGTGTTCTCATTTCGAAAAGCTCCTCAACTCTTGGAAGACCTTGGGTAACGTCGCTCATTACAACTCCTCCAAAATGTCTAACACGCATAGTAAGCTGGGTTCCCGGCTCTCCGATAGACTGTGCTGCTATTACTCCTACAGGAACTCCGTTTTGCACCTTTTTCTTGTTGCTAAAGTCAATTCCGTAACAGGTTGAGCAAATTCCATGTTCCAGCGAACAGGTAAGAGGAGACCTTACCAGTGCTTCTGTTACTTCTCCGTCTACAATCGCTCTAACTTTTTCTTCGGTAATCAGTTCGCCTTCTCTAACAATTTCTTTTTTTGTTTTCTTGGAAACAATTTTTACAGCGGCAAATCTTCCGTAAAGTCTGTCTCCGAAAGGCGCTGTCCTACCTTCTTCGTCTTTAACAACTAAAACTCCGTCTTTTGTTCCACAGCTATCTTCTTTAATAATTACATCGTGAGATACATCAACCAAACGTCTGGTTAAGTATCCTGCATTTGCTGTTTTAAGAGCAGAGTCGGTTAATCCTTTTCTGGATCCACGGGCGGACGCTACATACTCAAAAATGGAAAGACCTTCTCTAAAGTTAGATTTAATCGGCAACTCAACAATTTTTCCAAGCGGATCCAAGATAAGACCTCTCATGGCGGAAAGTTGTTTTAATTGCTCCTTACCTGCTCTCGCACCTTCAGAATCAATAATTGTTTTAATTACGTTTTCGGATTTAAGATTATTCCAAGTTAAATCTGCAATTTCCTCTGTAGTTTTTAGCCAAACTTCGTTACAAAGTCTTTTCTTCTCCTCATTTGTAATAAGTCCGGACTGATATTCTCCCTCAATAATCTTAACTTTTTTCTCTGCTTTGGCAATTAATTCGTCTTTTTCCAAAACTTCAATGTTATCAAATACGGATACGGAAATTCCCGACACTGTTGCCCCGTAAAACCCAAGTGACTTAATATCATCAATTAAAGCTGCTACTTCTTCATCGGGGCAGTTTGCGATTGCCTTGGTAATAATTTTTTTAATACCTGACGCTTTAATAGGTTCATTAATAAATCCGAGCACGTTTGGAATATGTTCGTTAAACATTAATCTTCCGATTGTTGTTTCAACAATATTTCCTTTAACCCTTACGTTAATCGGTTCCTTAAGTGAAATTTGCTCCAGTGAGTGAGCTAAGAATGCTTCTTGCTCGTCTTTAAAGCTCCTTAGCTCTTTCTGTCTTAAGGTTTCATCCATTGTTGTTAAGTAATAAATTCCAACCGCCATTTCCTTATTTGGAAGCGTAATCGGGCTTCCGTCTGCCGGCTTAAGCAGGTTGTGGCTTGGCATCATAAGTCTAATTGCCTCTTCTTGCGCTTTTTCCGAAAGCGGAATATGAACGGCCATTTGGTCTCCGTCAAAATCCGCATTATAACCTGCACAAACACAGGGATGAAGCGAAATTGCCGCACCCTCTATTAACACAGGATAAAACGCCTGAATTCCAAGCTTATGAAGAGTAGGAGCACGGTTTAAAAGTACCGGATGGTTCTTGGTAATTTCTTCCAAAATATCAAATACTTCCGGTGGTCTTTTTTCGATAAATCTTTTTGCGGACTTAATGTTTGGAGCAAATCCTCTTACGATAACCTCCCTTAGAACAAAAGGCTTAAACATTTCAAGCGCCATTTCTTTTGGAAGACCACACTGGGATAATTTAAGATTTGGTCCAACAACAATTACGGAACGTCCGGAATAATCTACTCTTTTTCCAAGAAGATTCTGCCTAAATCTTCCTTGTTTACCTCTTAGCATGTCCGAAAGAGATCTTAAGGTAGAAGTTACCTGGGTGCTTCGTTGCGATGCGTCTATAAGCGAATCTACAGCCTCCTGAAGCATTCTTTTTTCGTTTCTAAGGATAATCTCGGGCGCTCCTAAAGAAATTAAGTGTTTTAGCCTGTTGTTTCTATTAATTACTCTTCTGTATAAATCGTTAAGATCTGACGTTGCAAATCTTCCACCCGAAAGCTGGACCATTGGACGAAGATCCGGAGGCAAAACCGGCAAGGCCTGCATAATAATCGAGGCTGGAGTAACTCCTGCTTTTCTCATTACTTCAATAAGCCTTAATCTTTTAATAAGCTTAAGGTATTTCTGGCCTTTGGATCTATCTGCTTCTTTTCTAAGATCAATTATTAACTGGCTAAGATCTAGTTTGGTAATAAGCTCCAAAAGTCCGTCTGTTCCGGTTTTAATAGTAAAGAAAGTTGGAATATCGTATTCAAGAATCTTAAAGTATTCATCCTCGGATAAAACGCTTCCGATTCTAAGACTTTTTAAAAGCCTGCCAAGCGCATCTGCTATCTCATCCATTTTTTTGGATTCCGAACCAAATCTATCGTTTAATCTTGCGATTTTTTGTCTTTTCTGAAGCTCAAATTCCTCCGAAACCAAGGCTTTCTGCTCGTCTTTGGCTTTGGTTTGTTTTAGCTCTTTTTTCTTTTCCGTAGTTTCCTCATCAAGCTTTTTCTCTTCCGTATCTATATCTGCTTTAAGCTGTTCTTTTCTTTTTTCAATATTTTCTGCCAAAACCGCAAAGCTTTCTTTTCTTTTTTCTTCATCCACGTCGGTAATTAAATAAGATGCGTAATAAATTACGGATTCCAGGTTTTTTTGAGGCATATCCAAAATCAATGGCAAAGCAGAAGACAATCCTTTAAAAAACCATACATGCGCAACAGGGGCAGCAAGCATAATGTGTCCCATTCTCTCTCTTCTTACTCTGGAAAGAGTAACTTCAACTCCGCATTTGTCGCAAATTATGCCTCTATTTCTAATTCTTTTGTATTTTCCGCAATAACATTCCCAATCTTTGGTAGGACCAAAAATTCTTTCGTCAAAAAGCCCAGCTTTCTCCGGTCTAAGAGTTCTGTAATTAATTGTTTCCGGTTTTGTAACCTCGCCATAAGACCAGTCTAAAATATCATCTTTGTTTGCCAAAAGAATTTTTAACGACTTAAAGTCTAAAATTGTAATATCTTTCATTTTTTTAAAATTATCGTTATTCATTTTTTGTTGGTTTCTCCTCTATTTCCACGTTTTCCAATTCTACTGTTTCTTCTCCGGGTTGCGCAACTGTTATTCCTTCTCCTTCTGCTACCACTTCCACATTTTCTGCTCCTAATTCTTCTTGCAATTCTTTTGCCTCTTCTGCAACCTTTTCAACCGCTTCGCCTTCTTGGATTTCAGGTAAAGTAGTAGGTATTGGCCCTACTTCTTCGATAATAGCCTGAACTCCAACCGGAACAACATTTAACCCTAACGCCTGGAGCTCTTTAATAAGAACTTTAAATGATTCGGGTACTTTTGGAGTTGGAATATCGGTTCCTTTTACAATTGCTTCAAAAGCTTTAGCACGGCCAACAACATCGTCGGATTTAATTGTAAGCATTTCCTGTAATGTATATCTTGCCCTATGAGCTTCCAGTGCCCAAACTTCCATCTCTCCAAGTCTTTGTCCTCCCATTTGGGCTTTTCCTCCCAAAGGCTGTTGGGTAACCAAAGAGTATGGCCCTGTTGATCTGGCATGTGTTTTATCCTCAACCATATGGATAAGTTTCATCATATATTCAATTCCTACAACAATAGGATTATCATATGGCTGACCTGTTCGGCCGTCATAAAGAATTGCTTTTCCATTTACAGGAAGCCCTGCTTGCTTTAGTGAATCTGTAATCATGCTTTCTTTTATTTCCTCAAAAACAGGAATTCCAATCTTCTTGCCAAGCTTTAGTCCTGCCCAACCCAAATGAGCTTCGAGCAACTGACCTAAGTTCATACGAGCAAGTACCGAAACAGGAGAGATAATAATATCCACCGGTGTTCCGTCTACTAAATGCGGCATGTCTACTTCAGGAAGAATTCTGCTGATAACACCCTTGTTTCCGTGTCTTCCGGCAAGTTTATCTCCAACCACAATGTGCCTAAGCTGCGCGACTTCAACAATAATTTTTCTCAGTGCGCCCGGTTCCAGCTCGTCACCTTTTTTCCTATCCAAGATTTGAACATTAACAACTGTTCCTCTTTCTCCGTGAGGTATTCTAAGAGAAGTATCTCTTACCTCTCTTGCCTGTTCTCCAAAAATAGCTCTTAATAACCTTTCTTCTGCCGTTAATTCGGTTTCGCCCTTTGGAGCAATTTTTCCAACCAGAATATCGCCGGAAGAAACTTCCGATCCGATTACAACAATTCCGTCTTCGTCCAGGTTTGCCAAATCTTCTTCCGAAACATTTGGAATATCCCTTGTTGTCTCTTCCGGACCCAGTTTTGTCTCAACAACTACTGCTTCGTGTTTTTCGATGTGGATCGATGATAAAACATCTTCTTTAACCAGTCTTTCCGAAATAACAATAGCGTCCTCGTATCCAAGTCCGTCAAAAGAGGTGTAAGCAATTAAAAGATTTTGTCCCAAAGCCAGTTCTCCAAAGTCCGATGCAGGCCCGTCAATTAACAAGTCTCCTTTTTTAACTTTTTGTCCGGTTACAACCATTGTTTTTTGGGTATAAGCTGTTCCCTGAGAGGTTCTTTTAAACGAGTCTATTCCATAGATAATTTCGTCTTTTTCTCCCTTACCTTTAAGAACTACTTTGTTTGCATCCGCATAAGTAACTTCTCCGTCAAATGGAGCTCTAACAACCCTACTCATAACCTGGGAAATTTCAGATTCCATACCGGTTCCAACAATTGGACTTGCCGGTTTTAACAAAGGTACTGCCTGACATTGCATGTGGGTTCCCATAAGAGCTCTGTTTGCCTCGTCGTGGGAAACAAACGGAATAAGGGAAGCTGCCGATCCGACAACCTGCCTTGGAACAATATCTATGTATTCTATTTTTTCTCTATCTACCTCAATAAAGTCTCCTTTGTATCTTGCGGGAACCCTATCTGCTGTTACTTTTCCGTCTTTATCTATTATTCCATTATGCGTAATATAGTGATCTCTTTCGTCGTCTGTATCTACGTATATAATTTCGTTTGTAACTTTTGTTGTAAGAGTCTTACCTTTTTTATCATGAATTACTTTTCTGTATGGAGTTTCCAAAAATCCAAAGTCATTAATTCTGGCATATAAAGCCATGTATGTTACAAGTCCGATGTTTGGACCCTCGGGGCTTCTAATTGGGCATATTCTACCGTATTGAGACGCATTAATGTCTCTAATAGAAAAAGCGGCACGCTCTCTTGAAATACCACCGGTTCCCATAACCGTAAGTCTGTTTAAGTTGTCTATTTCCGAAAGGGGGTTGGTTTGGTCTAAAATTGTGGAAAGCTGGGAGGTTCGGAAGAATTCGTTAATTGCCGCCATAATTGGCCTTGCATTAATTAAGCTGGAAATAGAAGCCGGTGTATCTAATTGAATTAAGCTCATTCTTTCCTTAATACTTCTTTCCAGTCTTAATACTCCGATTCTAAATGCGGTATTGGCAACTAACTCACCAACACTTCTAACTCTTCTGTTGGAAAGGCTATCGATATCGTCTACTCCGTCTTTTCCTCTGGCAAGTCCGATTAAATAAGCAATTGTGCCGATAATGTCTTCTACTGTTAAGATTTTTGTTTCTCCGTCTGCCGGCGCAAATCCGGTTACTCCTGTAAGTTTTTTGTTGATTTTGTATCTTCCAACTCTTCCCAAATCATAGCGCCTACTATTAAAGAACATTCCGTTAAAGTTTTCTCTAACCTTTTCCAAAACAATTGGTTCACCGGGATGCATTTTTCTAAAGATTTCAACAACCGCATCGTTTTCGTCGCCTGTTTCATCTTTTTGTAAAGTATTTTCAATATATGATGTTCCTCCGTCTGCTTCCAGATCTGCAAACTTTGCTCTAATATCTTCATTTGTGGAAATACCAATTGCACGTAAAAATGTTGTTGCCGGGAATTTTCTTCTTCTGTCAATCTTTACCATTATGGTTTCGTGTCTGGTGGTTGTAAATTCGAGCCAAGATCCATGGACCGGTCTGATTTCTGCAGAATGCAGGGTTTTTCCTGTAACATTATCCTGAACTGCGGTAAAGAAAGATCCTGGGGATCTAACCAATTGGTTTACAACTGCTCTTTCGATTCCGTTTACAACAAAAGTTCCTCTTTCTGTCATTTGTGGAATGTCTCCTAAAAATACTTCCTGGTTTATTGTGGCGTTGGTTCTTTTGTTTATTAAGGTAGCATTTACGTATAAAGGGGCGTCGTAGGTAAGTCCCTTGGCAAGGCAAAGGGCCGGAAGGCTTACGGCCTTACCAAGCCTATAATCCTTCAAGATCAGTGTCCAGTTTTTTTCGGTAAAGTCTTCTATTGGAGAAATCTCCTGTAATACCTCACCAATTCCTGTTTCCAAAAACCACTGATATGATCTCTTTTGTGTTGCGAGTAAATCTAACCTAGGCAGAAGGTCATATTCTTTTCCCCAATTCTCTCTTACGTTGTTTTTTTTAGTTTTGTCGACCTTTGGCATCTGATGAGAACTTTCTAGCTGGATTATTGTACGGTATCGTTTTTTTACAAAAAAAATAACCGAGGATCTCTCCTCTCAATCCTTTATATAAAGTATCAGTTTTATATCATACCTAAATAAATCCTGTCAAGCAGTAAAAATATAAAATGAGCCGACCCCTCGACAATTGCTAATTGCTGATTGTTCTTAACTCTAAGTTTGAAGTTATTAGTTATTAGTTATTAGTTATTAGTTTTATTCCTTGGGTTCTGGGGTAAGTCCTAAATAATCTTTTAACGTAAAAAATACTACTTCTTGCGCAGCGCCTACAAATCTATCCACGGCTGCTTCGTCTAATTTGCCACCGGGATCAAATCTGGACGCAAAATCATGATGCTCATCAAATTCGGTTAAATATTGATCCATCATGCTTTTCGGAAACTGTCCCCGGGCATTTAACCCTTCTTGTACCGATGCTTTTATCCTTGGATTAGACGAATATAGGATATGAAAAACAGGAAACAAAAACTGTTCTATGTCACACTTACGATGATTCTTTCCAAGCTCTTCAAGTAACATCGTGGGGTCTGATGACACTGCGAGAAAATCAATTACTTCATTTAGCCTACCAATCTTAACCCCTAGTAAAATTAGATTATCCTTTTGGCTTTGCGATCCACCTCTTTCTCGTCCATCTAACATAGTTTAGGCATTATACATCTTATAGTTGAAAAATCAAACTTTGCTTGTTTAGTTGCGGAATATTATTCCTTGAATTTTGAGAGAGTTAAACCTAATGTAACTACTACACCTTCTATTAAATCCGTACATCTGGCGCAACTGTGTGTATAAGACGGGGACATCGGTGACACTCTGTCTTTGACAGTGTAGTATTTTTCAAGATACTGCAAAGGAGTTAAATAGTCAAGTGCTTGGTGAGGTCGATACTCGTTGTAGTCGATAAGCCACTC